>Ga0172378_10001774_pt1 | contig 19991 bp, 19 predicted proteins | sample GrowelOW332metaG_FD_119755 | JGI IMG/M metagenome (GOLD analysis project Ga0172378, IMG submission 119755) | Groundwater microbial communities from an aquifer near a municipal landfill in Southern Ontario, Canada - Pumphouse #3_1 metaG | ecosystem: Environmental > Aquatic > Deep subsurface >... | reverse complement strand
CCTATCATTATGGTGATCCAACGGCTAAAAACGCCGGCAGGCTGACGCTCAATCCTTTGAAGCATTTGGATGTAATGGGCACGATTTTGCTGATTATTGCCCATTTTGGCTGGGCTAAGCCCGTACCCGTCAATCCTAATTATTTTGAAGGAGACCGCCGCAGTAAAATGGTGCTGGTTTCTTTGGCGGGACCGTTGTCCAACTTGTTGTTGGCTTTTATCGTGACCCTCATTTTAATGGTTTTGGTTAAAATGAATATTCATGTCAACGCCTATCTTGTACAGTTTATTTTTATGCTGTTGCAAATCAATATTATTTTAGCGATATTTAACTTGATACCTATTCCGCCCTTAGACGGCTCGAAAATCCTGGCAGGATTTTTACCAGAAAGCGCGGAAAATGTTATGTATAACCTTGAACGCTACGGTTTTTTGATTTTGATGGTGCTGATTTTTACGGGTGTTTTTTCTAAGATAATAACTCCCTTTGTTAGCGGTCTTTATCATATTTGTTTGTCAATAGCAGGTATTATTTAATTATTAAAGGAGAATATTAACAATGACTGAAGCAAAAAAAGGCAGAATTTTAAGCGGTATGCGCCCGACCGGTAAGCTGCATTTAGGGCATCTTTCTGTGGTTGAAAGCTGGGCCGCGCAGCAAAACGATTATGAGTGTTTTTATTTTATTGCCGACTGGCATGCTTTAACCACACAGTTTGACGATACCTCCGCTATCCGAGAAGCGGGTCGTCAAATGACCATAGATTGGATTGCCGCAGGTTTAGACCCTGAAAAATCGCCGATTTTCCGTCAGTCTGATATAAAAACTCACGCTGAATTATATTTACTCTTTTCGATGATGACACCGCTTTCTTGGTTGGAACGGGTGCCGACCTATAAGGACCAGGTTCGCCAATTCGGAGAGCAGGGCAAGGATATCACAACGCACGGGTTTTTGGGTTATCCCTTATTAATGGCTGTGGATATTTTGATATATTTGGCGGATTATGTGCCTGTGGGCGAAGATCAGTTACCCCATTTGGAATTTTCTCGTGAGATGGTGCGTCGTTTTAACTATCTATATAATTGTGATGTTTTAAAAGAGCCAAAGGCGCTTTTAGCTAAAATCAAAATGCTGCCCGGTGTGGACAACCGTAAAATGAGTAAGAGCTACAATAACTATATCTCCATTACGGCCGAGCCAGAGGAAATTAAGGAACGCTGCATCCAGATGATTACCGACCCGGCGCGTATCCGTAAGACTGACCTGGGGCATCCCGATATTTGTACGGTTTATGCTTATCACGGTTTTTATAACGCTGAGGAACAGCCTGATATTGCCTGTCGCTGCAAGGCGGGACAAATAGGCTGCTTTGCCTGCAAAGCTCGTTTACAGGAGAAACTGAACAATTTCATTGCTCCTATTCGCGATAAACGCCGTCAACTTGAGGAAAATCCTTCTCGCATTGACGAGATTTTGGCCGCAGGTGCTGAAGTCGCTAAAAGAGAGTCGGAAAAAACCATGGAGGCTGTGCGCGGAGTCTTGAAAATATGAGTATCGAGTTGCATCTGCAAACCTTTGAGGGACCTTTTGATTTGCTTTTGCACTTGATTGACAAAAATCAGGTTGATATTTACGATATCCCTATTGCTGAGATTACCCGTCAGTATTTAGATTACTTGGCAGCAATGGAGGAATTGGATTTAGAAATTGCCAGCAGCTTTTTAGTGATGGCTGCAACACTTTTGTCGATTAAGGCTAAAATGCTCTTGCCCAAGGATGAGCAGACGGAGGCTGAGCTTGAGGATGAGGATGTTCGCGAGGAGCTGGTACAAGACCTCTTGGAGTATTTGCGTGTTAAGGAGGCTGCCGCCCTTTTAGCCGATTACGCAGCAGTAGAAGCAGGCTATTTGAAACGACCCAATGAAGATGAGCTGTATGTTGAGTTGTTTTCGGCGGCTAATCCCTTGGAGGGCAAAACTTTGGCAGATTTGACTTCGGCTTTTGCTCGTATTGTGAAAAAGCTGGAAGGCAAGCCCGAAGTGTTGGAAGTAGCTAAAAGCCGTGTGACAGTTAAAGATAAATCAGCTGAGTTGCGGTTTTTGTTGAGAAAAAGCCGCAATGGTTTGTTATTTGATGATTTGTTTATGAACATTCAAAGTAAAATTGAAATGGTAGTGGTTTTTTTGGCTTTATTGGAGTTAATTCGCTCGCATGAGGTGCGGGCGTGTCAGGAAAGCAACTTTGGTGAGATTTATATATTTGCCGCTTAAAGAGGTGAAGTAATATTGACTGAGGTTACTAATCAAAAACAATTGGTTTGGGATATTGCCGAGTTGAGGCGGGTATTGCAATGTTTGCTTTTTGTTTCCGCCGAGCCTATTGCAACTGATAAACTGGTTGCTTTGACTGGAGCTACCAAAAAGCAGGTCAACGATGTTTTAACTGACTTTCAAAAGCACTATGAGCGAGGCGGTTTTATATTGCGGCAAATTGGTGGCGGCTGGCAGTTTGCCACGCCTCCCGATTTAAACTGCTATATAGAACAATTGTACAGGCCTAAAGTGGCTCAATTAAGTCGTGCTGCTTTAGAAACTCTTTCGATTATTGCTTATAAACAGTCTGTTACCAGGCAGGATATTGAAAATATCCGACAAGTTAATTCTGACGGTGTAGTGTTGACTCTTTTGAATAAAAATTTGATTTGTGAGGTAGGGCGTCGCGAAACGCTGGGTCGTCCTATTCTTTACGGAACGACGGAGCTTTTTTTGAGTTTTTTTGGTATCAACTCATTGGATGACTTGCCTCCACTGGAGGAATTTATCGTAAACGAGGATGCAGAGGCAGAGAGTAGATGAAAATTTTGTTCTTTAAAAGGATAATTTGTTATATTAAGCGAAATATATAATTTTGGAAATTTAGCTGAAGGGGTGCTGTTATTATGGAGTATATCAACGGTTTAAGAGATGAAATTCGAGATTGTTTACACGAGGAATGTGGCGTTTTTGGTATTTACGATAATAACGATGAGCTTGATGTTTCCCACTTGACCTATTATGGTTTGTATTCTTTACAGCACAGAGGTCAAGAAAGCTGCGGTATTGCCGTGGAAGACGAGAATGTTATCCGTTGCTATAAACAAATGGGTTTGGTTTGCGATGTTTTTAATGAGGAACGCTTATCGTCCTTGAAGGGTCGTGTGGCTATCGGTCATGTGCGTTATTCGACGGCGGGAGCTTCTAATGTGATTAACTCTCAGCCGATTACCGTCAATTATCGCGATGGGATGATGGCTTTGGCTCACAACGGTAATTTGGTTAATGCCGAAGAGCTTAGATATAAAATGGGCAGCGGCGGCAGCGTTTTTGTGACTGGAAACGATACGGAAATTATTATTAAAATTCTTTCCAAAAATCTTGTTTCTGAACCGACAATTGAGGATGCCGTAAAACAGACAATGAGAGTTCTCAAAGGCTCTTATGCTATTGTCCTATTAATGCAAGGCAAGTTGATAGGTTTCCGTGATCCTTTGGGTATCCGCCCCCTTTGCTTAGGTAAACTTAAACATTCTTATATTCTGTCTTCCGAGTCTTGCGCATTTTCTGTGATGGGCGCGGAGTTTATCAGAGATGTCAATCCCGGTGAAATAGTAATTATCGATGAGGAGGGGGCACAATCGGTGCAGACTCCTACTCCACAACAATCTGCTTACTGTATTTTTGAGCATGTATATTTTGCCCGCCCTGACAGCTATATTGACGGTGCCTCGGTTTATCGCGCCAGAGAAAACGCTGGTAGGATGTTGGCAAAGGAGCATCCCGTTGAAGCTGATTTGGTAATCGGCGCACCTGACTCTGCTCTGACTGCCGCCATTGGCTATGCCCGCGAATCAGGCATTCCTTACGGCCATGGCTTGATGCGCAACCGTTATGTGGGCAGAACTTTTATTCAGCCCACACAGGAAATGCGTGACGCTGCCGTGCATATGAAGTTTTCTGCCCTGCGTAACGAAATAGAAGGCAAACGCTTGGTGCTTGTCGATGATTCTATTGTACGCGGCACTACCACCAGAGTTGTTGTGCAGATGTTGAAGGAGGCTGGTGCTAAGGAAGTGCATATGCGTATTTCTTCGCCGCCTGTGATGTTCCCTTGTCATTACGGCATTGATACAGCCACTTCTTCGCAGTTGATTGCATCGCGTCTTTCCGTTGAGGAAATTTGCCAAATGGTCGGTGCGGACAGCTTGGCCTATTTAAGCTTGAAAAGCTTGCTGAAGGCTCCCGGAATAGAGGGGCAATTTTGCGCCGCTTGTTTTTCCGGTAATTATATGGTAAAGACTACTGAATAATGATGAAAGGTGATTTGAAAAAATGGAATACGGAGAAACTTTAAATCTGCCGCAAACCGAGTTTCCAATGAGAGGCAATTTGCCGCAAAAAGAGCCAGCCTTTTTGGCTCGTTGGGAAGAAATGGATATTTACGCCCTTTCTTTGGAGAAGAATGCCGATAAACCTTCGTTTATTTTGCATGACGGGCCTCCTTATGCTAACGGAGATATTCATTTGGGTCATGTTTTAAACAAGGTTTTGAAGGATATTATTGTTAAATATAAAACTATGGCTGGTTTCCGCTCGCCATATATTCCCGGTTGGGATACCCACGGTTTGCCGATTGAACAAAGAGCAATTAAGGATTTAGGCATTAACCGCCATCAGGTTAGCAAGGTGGATTTTCGCGCCCGCTGCCATGATTATGCAATGAAATATGTCAATATTCAGCGTGAGCAGTTTAAACGCATGGGTATTCGCGGTGATTGGGATAACCCATATTTAACCTTAGCCCCCAACTTTGAAGCCGTACAGCTGGGTGTTTTTGGTGAAATGGCCAAAAAGGGCTTTGTTTATAAAGGCTTAAAACCTGTTTATTGGTGCCCCGATTGTGAAACAGCTTTAGCTGAGGCGGAAATTGAGTATGCGCAACACAAATCGGCCTCGATTTATGTTAAATTTCCTGTTAAGGACGGCAAAGGTATTTTGCCAGAGGATGCTTTTGTTGTGATTTGGACGACCACGCCTTGGACCATACCGGCAAACTTAGCTATTTGCTTGCATCCTGATTTTGATTATGTTTTGGCCGAAATTGATGGACAAAAGCTGGTTGTGGCTAAGGAGCTTTTGGCGGGCTTTTTAAAAGCCATTGACAAGGCTGAGGCCGTTTGCAATATTGTTAAAGAATTTAAAGGTAGGGAACTGGAGTTTTGTACCTGCCAGCATCCTTTGTTTGATAGAGATTCTTTGTTGATTTTGGGTAACCATGTTACCTTGGAGGCTGGTACGGGCTGTGTTCATACTGCTCCCGGTCACGGTGCTGATGACTTTATTGTCGGCAAGCAATATGATTTGCCTATATTATCGCCCGTTGACGACAAGGGTTGCTTTACCGCCGAAGCGGGACAATTTGAGGGCTTGGACACCAAGGCAGGCAATAAGGCAGTGGTTAAAGCCTTAGACGAGGCAGGTATGCTCTTAAAGTTTGAAATGTTTGAGCATCAGTATCCGCATTGCTGGCGTTGCGGCACGCCTATTTTGTTCCGCGCCACCGAGCAATGGTTTGCCTCTGTGGATGGTTTCCGTGAGCAGGCATTAAAAGAAATCGATAGTGTGGAGTGGATTCCCTCTTGGGGCCATGACCGTATTTATAATATGATTAAGGACAGAGGGGACTGGTGTATTTCCCGTCAGCGCACCTGGGGCGTGCCTATTCCTATTTTTTATTGCGCCGACTGCGGCAAGCCGCTTGTCACTGATGAAACGATTGCTTTTTTGCAAGAAATTGTTAAAAAAGAGGGATCTTCGGCTTGGTTTGCTCATGATGCCAGCGATTTGATGCCTATTGGCACAAAATGCGAGTGTGGGTCAACTGAATTTACTAAGGAAACCGATACGATGGATGTATGGTTTGATAGTGGTAGCAGTTCCTTTGCTGTACTTGAGAAGCGTGAAGGACTTTCGTGGCCCGCAGATTTGTATTTGGAAGGCTCTGATCAGCACCGCGGCTGGTTTAACTCATCGTTGTGTATTTCTGTGGCGACGGCCGGTAAAGCTCCTTATAAAGCGGTTTTAACGCACGGCTTCATTGTAGACGAAAAGGGCTTTAAGCAATCTAAATCAAAGGGCAACGCAACTGATCCCCATAAAATCATTAAGGATATGGGAGCGGATGTTTTGCGCTTGTGGGTGGCTTCGACTGATTATCGCAGCGACTTGGCAAATTCGCCCGCGATTATGAAGCAAATCAGCGAGTCATATCGAAAAATCCGCAACACTGCTCGTTATCTGCTTGGTAATCTCTATGATTTTGACCCTGCCAAGGATGCTTTACCCTTTGCGGAGTTAAACGAAATGGATAAATATATATTTATTAAAACTGAACGCTTGGTAGAAAAGGTTTTGGCTGCTTACAAGGGCTATGAATTCCATAATGTTTATCAGAGCGTTCATAAATTCTGTGTTGTTGATTTAAGTAACTTTTATCTTGATGTTGTCAAGGATTGCTTATATACCGAGCTGGCAGACAGCCATAAACGCCGCAGTGTTCAGACTGTTTTGTATCGGATTGTCGATAGCCTGATGCGTTTGCTTGCTCCTGTGTTGTCCTTTACCTCCGAAGAAATATATTCTGCTTTGCCTAAAGTTGACAAGGTTCAAAGCGTACATTTGCTGGATATGCCCATAGCTGATACTTCCTGCTATGACGAGGCTTTGGAGTCTAAATGGCAAAGAATTTTAGATATCCGTCAAGAGGCGATGACCGAACTGGAAAAAGCTCGTAAGGATAAAGTTATTGGCCATTCGCTCGATGCTTGTCTGGAAATAACGGCTGAAGCCGAGCAATACGAATTGTTAGCTACCTTGGGCGCAGAATTATCTAAAATTTTTATTGTGTCGGCAGTTAAGCTTTCCAAGGACGAAGCTTTGGCCTTTGCCGTCAGCTCCTCTAAAGGCACAAAATGTGACCGCTGTTGGATTTATTCAGAAGAAATTGACAGCGAAACAGGTCTTTGCCCCCGCTGTGCTGAGGTTATGAAACAAAAATAAGGGAGTAATGCTAATGACTAAGCCGGATGAAGCGATGTTGCAATATTTTGTCGGCAAGGACATTTTAGAAATGAATCAGTTTAACCGCCAGCAGCTTGAGGCTGTTTTGTATACGGCGGCTTATTATGAGGAAAAGTTAAATAACAAAGAACGGCTCTACGATATGGACGGCAAACTGATGGCTTCTTTATTTTTTGAGCCGTCAACTCGTACGCGCTTATCCTTTGAATCGGCTATGCATCACCTGGGTGGTAATGTGGTGACGGTTTCTGAGGCTCCAGGTTTGCAATTTTCGTCGCGTTCTAAGGGGGAGTCGATTGCCGATTCGATTAAGGTCATTTCCTCGTATTGCGATGTGCTGGTTTGCCGCAGCTCGGAGGACGGCACACGCCATGTTGTGGCCGATAATTCCTCTGTACCCGTAATCAACGCCGGCGACGGGGCGGGACAGCACCCCAGCCAGTCTTTTTTAGATATGTACTGCATTTTTAAAGAAAAAGGTTCACCTGACGGGAAAACCGTGGCAATGCTAGGCGATTTAAAGTATGGAAGGACTATTCATTCGTTGTCGCAGGCTCTTTCGCATTACGACACTAAAATTATATTTTCTTCCGTTCCCGGCTTGGAGATGCCCCCCACTCAGCTTAACGATTTAAAAAAAGCGGGAGTAAATTATGAAGAAACATATAATATGGAATATGCTATTAAAAACAGTGATATAATCTATATGACGCGTGTACAAAAGGAGCGTTTTGAGACCATGGCCGAATATGAGGAGGCCAATCATAAGTTCTCCTTTACGGTTGATTATTTGAAGTTAATGCGTGAGGGAGCGATTATTATGCATCCGTTGCCGCGCGCAGGTGAGTTGGATGAGGCCTTGGACAGTTATCCCGGCGCGGCATATTTTCGCCAAGCGGCGGGTGGTTTGCCCATTAGAATGGCATTGCTAGCACTTGTTTGCGGTGTTGTTGGTAACAAAAGAGGTGTCTAAGCTTCTAAAAACTGAGTTGCGAGCATAGTGAAGAGCGTTAACTTAAATTTGCTTTTTAGGCGGTATTACATACCGCCTTTCCTCGTAGAAAGAGGTGAAACCGATGGCCAAAAGGAATGAGCCGGACTTACTGGAACAATTAAAGAAGACGGCTATGCAGCCCACAGGCCCGTTAACGGATTCTGAACAGCGGGAAATGCTGGCCTTGTTGCGTTGGTTAAGAGATTATATGATTAGGTATAATTTGGTTGAGGCAATTCGTTTATCTTTTACACCTCGCCGTTTGATTGTAGTTAATTTTTTGACCGGATTGTTTCGCGCACTCGGTTACACAATTGGGTTTGCCGCTCTGTTAACGGTACTGGTTTGGCTGATAAATCTGTTAAATGTGCTTTCCTTGCCAATCATCGGTGATTGGATTAGTCAAATTTTGCAGTACATTGATTAAATGAGGTAAAATATGTTTTGGCTATTTTTTATGGTTTTATTGGTTCTTGATCAAGTAACTAAACATCTAGTTACAAGTTCGATAGAGTTGGGTCAATCTATTCCATTGATTGAAGGAGTATTCCGCTTGACTTATGTGCAAAACAACGGGGCTGCCTTTTCCATATTGCAGGGGCAACGCTGGTTTTTTGTGGTAATTACCATAATTGCTTTAATTGTGATCGTTTTTATCCGCTATAAATATTATAAAAAAGATAAATGGATGACGGCGGCATTGGCTGTTTTGGCAGCCGGTGCTTTAGGTAATATGATTGATCGTTTATTATACGGTTATGTGGTGGATTTTTTCGATTTTTATCTGATTAATTTTGCCGTCTTTAATGTGGCTGATTGTTGTATTGTAGTGAGTCTTGTTTTTATTGCGATTCTGGTGATAAAAAAGCCATCTAAAATCAAAAGCAGAGATGCGGAGTGATGTTCATGAGTCAAACAGTAAAAATAAATGCCAGTAACGCAGGGCGGCTGGATATGGTTTTAACAGCGCAGATGATCGAGCTTTCGCGTTCACGGGTGCAGCAATTAATCAAAGACGGCCTGGTTTTAGTGGAGGGGGCAGCACAAAAGGCTAACTTTCAGTTAAAGGGCGGCGAGGAAATTACCGTAACCTTACCCAAAGCAATACCGACAACTACGATAGCGCAGGAAATACCCTTGGATGTGCGTTATGAGGACGACGATATCATTGTTGTTAATAAGCAGCAGGGGATGGTCGTTCATCCTTCGCACGGACACAGCGAGGGTACTTTGGTTAACGCTTTATTGCACCATTGTCCCAATTTATCAGGAATTAACGGGGAAATTCGTCCTGGCATTGTTCACCGCATTGATAAAGATACTTCCGGCCTTTTAGTGGCCGCGCTTAACGATACGGCTCACCGTCGTTTGACTGAGCAATGGAAAAAACACGATATCAAGCGTGTTTATTACGCGCTCTTAAACGGCGAGATGGCCGAGCCGGCGGGGCGAATTGATGCGCCAATCGGCAGGCATCAGCGCCAACGGCTAAAAATGGCTGTCAATACGGAAAACGGCCGAAATGCAGTAACTAATTATCGTGTTTTAGAGCGATTAAAAGGTTATTCGTTGGTAGAATGTCGTTTGGAAACAGGCAGAACACATCAAATCCGCGTGCATATGGCCTATTTGGGGCATCCTGTGGTCGGCGACCCCTTATACGGGCCTCGTAAATGTGCCTTCCGTTTAAATGGACAAGCCCTTCATGCTGCTATTTTGGGTTTTAAACACCCGCTTACCGAGGAATATTTGGAGTTTAACGCAGAGCTTCCTCAATATTTTGATGAGCTTTTAAAAGAATTAAGGAAATAGCTTATGGACGATTTGTTTTCGGTTGCCAATCAACAGTCAAATTTAGATAAAACGCCTTTAGCGGCTCGTATGCGCCCACAAACGCTTGATGATTTTGTTGGGCAGGAGAGTATCATCGGCAAGGGCTGTTTGTTGCGCCGTGCCATTGAGGCCGACCGCATTTCATCTTTGATTTTTTATGGACCGCCAGGCAGTGGCAAAACGACCTTAGCGCAGATTATTGCCAACACCACCAAAAGCGATTTTAGACGGATGTCGGCGGTGACGGCGGGTATTGCCAATGTGCGTGAGGTTATCGATAAGGCACAGGAAAATCAACGGTTTTACAGCCGTCGTACTGTGCTTTTTATTGACGAGATCCACCGTTTTAATAAAAGTCAACAGGATGCCTTGCTGCCCGCTGTGGAGGACGGCACGATAATTTTGATTGGTGCGACCAGCGAAAACCCTTATTGCGAGGTCAACAAAGCTCTGCTTTCTCGTTCGCGAGTTTTTGCCTTAAAGCCTTTGTCTACGAAAAATATTAAGGTGCTTTTGCAAAGGGCCATAAATGATAAAACCAACGGTTACGGTGAATTGCCTTTGGCTGTGGACGAGGATGCTTTAGATTATATGGCTTCCCGCACAGGTGGTGATGCCCGCAATGCATATAACGGTTTGGAACTGGCTGTTTTAACAACAGAGGCCGGAGCGGATGGAAAGCGGCATATTACAAAGTATATTGTGGCCGAGAGTATTCAAGAGCAGGTAGTGGCCTATGATAAAAGCGGAGATTGGCATTATGATGTGGCTTCAGCTTTAATTAAAAGTATGCGTGGCTCTGATCCCGATGCCGCAGTGCATTATTTGGCGAGAATGATTGAGGCGGGGGAAAACCCGGAATTTATTGCTCGCCGTGTGGTAATTTGCGCTGCCGAGGATGTCGGCTTGGCCGACCCGCAGGCCTTGATTTTGGCACAGGCTGCCGCAGATGCTGTCCATTTTGTCGGCTTTCCTGAGGCACGGATTATTTTGGCCGAGGCTGTGCTTTATGTGGCGACGGCACCTAAGTCGAACTCAGCTTATTCGGCGATTGATATGGCTTTGGCTGATTTGAAAAATCATCCCTTTACGGGCGTGCCCAATCATTTGCGTGATGCTCATTACGCTGGCGCGGACGATTTGGGTTACGGCAAAGGCTATAAATACTCACATAGTTATCCCAATGCTTATGTTAAACAGCAATATTTGCCAGACCAAATGAAAAATACTAAATATTACTATGCTAATGAGCGCGGTTTTGAGCAAAAAATAGTCGAGAGATTAAAAAATTTGAAAAAAGATTGACAATTATACTTCATCGTGGTAATATTATATCCGAGCAGTAAACTAGGGTATAAAATCAAGGAGGAAGATAAATGTATAACGAAAAAGTTTTAGATCATTTTAATAATCCTCGCAATGTTGGCGAACCTGAAGAACAAAATGCAGTTGGCGTTGTGCAAAGTGCATCCTGCGGCGATACAACTTATATTTATCTTGATGTGGAAGACGGCATTATTAAAGATATTAAGTTCCGCACCTTTGGCTGCGCTGCGGCTATTGCCTCGTCTAGCATGCTAACGGAAATGGCCAAGGGTAAAACCTTGGAGGAAGCAAGACAAATATCTACTGATTGCATTGTAAACGAATTGGGAGGATTGCCCGAGCAGAAAATCCATTGTTCCGTTTTAGCCGGTGACGCTTTAAAAGCTGCCATTGACGATTATATTGCTAATCATAAAGAATAGGGAGCCGTTATGGCGAAAATATTAATAGCTTTAAGCGGTGGCGTCGATTCTTCGGTAGCCGCCGCTTTATTATTAAAACAAGGACACAGCGTGGTAGGTGCTACTATGCAGACTGGCTATGGTGATGCCTGCGAGATGGCTGCGGTAGTGTGTCGTCATTTGGGCATTGAACATTATATACTTGATGCCCGCGAGCTGTTTAAAAAACAGGTTATAGATGAGTTTATTGCCACTTATTTGCGTGGACAAACGCCTAATCCTTGCGTAAATTGTAATAAGTTTATTAAATTCCCAGCCTTTTGGCCTTTAATGGATGAATTAAACTGCGATTACTTTGCAACGGGGCATTATTTGCAAAAAATTACCGAAAACGGCAGACATATTTTGCTTAAAGCGCATGATAATAATAAAGACCAAAGTTATTTTTTGTATCGTTTGGGGCAGGATATTTTGCAAAAATGTCTATTTCCTTTGGGGAAAATGACCAAACCTGAGGTGAGGGTGCTGGCGGTTGAGTTTGGCTTGCCGACGGCCTCTCGGTCGGACAGTCAGGATATTTGCTTTATTGAAGGTGATTACCGTGACTTTTTAGACGATAATTTAAAAACTCTGCTGCATGGTGGCGAGTTGTGGGATAATCAGGGACAAGTGATTGGACAGCATCGGGGCTTGGCCTATTATACGGTCGGCCAGCGCAAGGGTTTGGGTGTTGCTTTAGGTTATCCGGCTTTTGTACAAAAGCTGGATGCAGAGGCTAATAGGGTGATAATCGGACGCGCGGAGGATTTATACAGTAAAGAGGCTGAATTATTGGATTGCAACTTTTTGCCCTTTGATGAATTAACAGCGCCGCTGCGTGCTGAAGTTAAAATTCGTTATCGTTTTTTGCCGGTGTTCTGTACGGTTTATCCCACTGCCAAAGGCAGCGCACGGCTGGTTTTTGACGAGCCACAGCGGGCGGTGACACCGGGACAGGCCGCCGTTATGTATTGGGAGGATAAATTGATTGGTGGGGGAACGATTGTCGCTACAAAGCAATAATATTTATGCCTACGGCAAAAACATTAGCAGCTAGGTTGAGCAAATGCTGGTAAGACTGCCCCTTTGACCATCTGAAAAATTTCTTTAGATAGAGTATAAAGCTATTGCAATATATTTTCTAAACAGTACAGCTTTTATTTAAAAAAATCAATAAAAAGGGTGTAATTAAATACACAATTAATATATAAGTATTGAACAGAAATAATTTTAAAATTACTAAAAACTGGTGCGGTTAAAAGAGTTTGCTGCGGACAAAATATCTTCGGAGGTGAAGAAAAATGAAAATGACTAAAGTGCTTCCTTTTATGTTGGTCGGTACCGCAGGTTTTGCCGTAGGTAAGGCTTTGCAATCGACTTCGGAGGCTGCGCCGAACGGTCGGCAAATCAGAAAGCTGGCCGCACGCAAAACATCTGAAATCGCTCATGATATGGGTAATGTTATTTCCGATGCGGGAGATACTCTTGCCCAAAAAATGAGCTGACTCTAGATAAAAAGCTGATAAGCACTAAAAGACAGGTTGGGCAGTTATAAAATTATTTTATTTTTATGGTCTGCTCAATTTTCTTTTAGAAGTTTATAGTCTTTTATCTGGGTCAGTAGTGCTTAGTTAATGCTAGTGAGCAAAGGAGGCGGAAATCCGCCTCCTACTTATTTTGGATAAATCCTTGTCAAGCGATATTTATTGTGATAAAATATTTAAATAGAAAATTTTTTTTGAAGTAAATCTAAAGGAGTATTTTTATGACCAAAAGACCTTTTACAGCGGCGGAAATCCGTCAGAGCTTTTTAAATTATTTTACGGATAAAGGACATACGGTGCAGCCCAGTTCTTCACTTGTACCTTATAATGACCAAACCTTGCTGTTTACTAATGCCGGTATGGTGCAATTTAAGGATGTTTTTTTGGGTATGGAACAAAAGGCCTTTAAGAGGGCAACTACGGCACAGCGTTGCTTGCGCGCCGGCGGTAAACATAATGATTTGGAAACGGTCGGTAAAACCGCCCGTCATCATACATTTTTTGAAATGCTCGGAAACTTTTCCTTTGGTGATTATTTTAAGCGCGATGCGATATTATTCGCCTGGGATTTTTTAACAAATATTCTGGAACTTGACAAAGAAAAGCTTTATGTAACTGTTTTTGAAAAGGATGACGAATCCTTTGCCCTCTGGCAGGAGCTAACTGATGTTACGCCGGAGAGAATTTATCGGATCGGTGCTAAGGACAACTTCTGGTCTATGGGAGATACCGGCCCTTGCGGTCCGTGCAGCGAGATATTCTATGACCGCGGCGAAAGTTTCTCTTGCGGGGATAACTGCGGTATAGGTAAATGCGACTGCGACAGATATATGGAGATTTGGAATTTGGTCTTTATGCAGTATGACCGTAATGAAAAGGGCGATTTGACACCTCTGGCTAAGCCTTGCATTGATACAGGTATGGGCTTGGAGAGGATTGCCTCGGTTATTCAAAAGGTGAATAGTAACTACGACACAGATATTATGCAAAGCCTGATAAAAAAGGTTGAGGAAATTACAGGCAAAAGCTATGATCAGGGCGAGGCTGGTTTCCCTTTCCGCGTGATTGCTGACCATGCCCGTGCCTGCACCTTTATGATTTATGATCGCATTTTGCCTTCCAACGAGGGCAGGGGCTATGTGTTGCGCCGTATTTTGCGCCGTGCGGTGCGTTTTGGCAGGATGCTGGGTCAGACAGGGCCGTTTCTATATCAATTGGTAGCTACCGTGGCTGAAACCTTAAAGGATGTCTATCCCGATTTGCCCGCAGAGTGCGAAAAAATTGCCAAGGTGATTTACCAAGAAGAAGAACGCTTCTTTGTCACCTTGCAGGACGGTTTGAATATTTTTGCTGGTATTATAGACAAAATTAAGGCCGACGGGCGGAGTCAGATTAGCGGCGACGAGGCTTTTTTGCTTTATGATACTTTTGGCTTTCCGATTGACTTAATGCGTGATGTTGCCGAGGAAAATGGTTTTACCCTGGATGTTGAGGGTTTTGAGGCGGCGATGGCGCGACAAAAGGCGATGGCGCGTGCGGCTAGAGCTGAGCAAGCCGGCGGCGGTGATTTTATCGCTTTGGGACAATTGTTACTGTCTGTTGAGGCCAGTGATTTTTGCGGTTACACTCAGCTTGAGGCAGTAGGTAAAGTTACGGCTTTAGTATTTGACGGCGATAAAGTTGAAAAAATTAATGCTGGACAAAGCGGCTGGCTGGTGTTGGATAAAACCCCATTTTATGCCGAAAGCGGTGGTCAGGTCGGCGACAGCGGTTTAATTACAAAGGATGGTCTGAAAATCAAAGTTGAGGACACGCGCAAGCTGCCCTCTGGCTTGTTTGTACATCGTGTTAGCGTAGAAACTGGCACTGTGGCCTTGGGCGACAGTTTAAACGCTGCTGTGGACGGCGCAAGACGGCGGGCTATCACCGCAAACCATTCAGCAACACACTTGTTGCACCGTTCTTTGCGTGATTTACTGGGCGAGGAAGTGCATCAGTCTGGCTCATTTGTTAGTGAGGATTATTTGCGCTTTGATTTTAACTATTCGGCGGCGGTGGACAAAGAGGATTTGCAAAAAATTGAGGATGCCGTCAATGAGCGGATTTTTGCTAATTTGCCGATTTCCTCTCAAGAAATGCCTAAGGATGAAGCTATTGCTTTGGGTGCAGCGGCTTTCTTTGGTGATAAATACGGTGATGTTGTGCGCGTGGTGACGATGGGGGACTATTCCTTAGAATTGTGTGGAGGATGTCACGCCGCCTCCACAGCAGAAATCGGGCCTGTGAAAATTATTTCAGAAGGCGGTATTGCATCTGGTTTGCGCCGCATTGAAATGCTGACAGGCAAGGGCACCTTGGCCTACTATAAGGAAGAAGAACGGCGTGTAGCGGCTATGGCGGCTTTGATGAAGGCTAACCCTGTTGATACCGAAAAACGTTTAGAAAAACTGCTTGCGGAAAATAAAGAAATGAAAAGCAAGCTGGAAAAAATAGCTGGACAGGCGGCGGGCGAGGGTGCAACCTCTTTGGGCGATAAGGCACTGAGCTTAGGCGGTTTAAAGGTTGTTGTACAGTCTTTGGATGATATAGCCGATATGAATGCCCTACGCGGCTTTGTGGATGCGGCTCGTGATAAGACGGATATATCCGTGTTGCTCTTTGGCGCAGCCATTGATGATAAGGTACAGTTTGTAGCCGCCGCCGATAAAAAGGCGCAGGCGGCTGGCGTTCACGCCGGTAATTTGATTAAGGCCGTTGCTAAGGTTTGCGGCGGTGGCGGCGGCGGCCGTCCTGATATGGCGCAGGCAGGTGGTAAAGACACTTCTAAACTGGCCGAGGCTTTGAATGAAGGCGAAAGAATTATTAAAGAAATTCTCAGCTGATAAAAGGGGATAATTGGTTTGCGGAGAATTATTTACTAACGGAATCGGAGGTGCCGAAAAATGACAGACGATAAAAACAAGCAGGGTTTTGAAGAAACTATGAGTTTTAAGGTCATCCGTGAGGAGGAATTAAATGCCGCCGATGTGCTGGCCGCCGTCTATGCCGCACTTTTGGAAAAAGGCTACAATCCTATCAATCAGCTGGTCGGTTATTTGATTTCCGGCGACCCTGCTTATATAACGAGCCATAAACAGGCTCGCTCTCTGGTGCGTCGTGTGGAACGCGATGACCTGTTGGAGGAGCTTGTTTCTTCTTATGTAAAGGATTTAAAATAATGGATTATGTTCAGTTAGGGCAAACTAACCACCTTGTATCAAAAATGTGCTTTGGCTCTATCACTATCGGCCCCCTTGGGGCCGATTTGCCGCTAAAAGAGTCCGCCTCCGTCGTTCGTTTTGCCTTGGAGCAGGGTATTAATTTTATTGATACGGCTCAGTATTACGGCAATTATGCGGCTATTCGCGAGGGCTTGCGTAGTTTTAATGGTGAGGTGGTAATCGCCTCTAAAAGCTACGCACCTACTCCATCGGCTTTGCTGGATGCTGTGGAGGAGGCACGACGAGAGCTAGACCGAGATGTGATTGATATTTTTCACCTGCACGAGGTACGCGATCCTGAGTTTTTGGGAGACAATATGCGGCTTTTGGCTACTTTGAGTGAGTTGAAGGCTAAAGGTATAATTAAAACTGTGGGTATATCTACGCACAGTGCGGAAATTGCCGCTTTGGCAGCTAAAATACCGCAAATAGAGGTAATACATCCGATGCTAAACAAGGCCGGAGTCGGTATTATCGGCGGTGGCTTGGAGAAAATGATTGCTGCTTGCCGCTTGGCTAAGGCTAATGGCAAAGGAGTTTACGGAATGAAGGCTTTGGGAGGGGGTTCTTTAGGCGGTCGCTCCCGCGAGATGCTGGATTGGGCTTTTAGCAGGGATTTTGTTGATAGCTTTGCCTTGGGTATGAAAAGCCAATTTGAGATTTTAAATAATATTGCTTGGCTGGAAGGGCGTGAAAGTCCCTGTTCCGAGCAGGTTAAGCATTTGCAGCGCACAGTCGTCTTTGATGAAAATCCCTGCTATGAGGCTTGTGGCGCTTGCGTGGCAAAGTGCTCGCAAAAGGCGATTGAGCTGAAAGATGATAACACCCTTAAATGGATAAAGGCGCGTTGTGTATATTGTGGTTATTGTATTGCTGCTTGTCCTGTTTTTAATATTTCGATTGCTTAGGAGAATTTATGAGATTATTAGGTTTAGATGTTGGAGAAAAAACAATTGGTATCGCTGTTTCCGACCCCTTGGGCTGGTTTGCTCAAGGCGTGGAAACTCTTCGTCGTAAGGACGAGGAGAGTGACTTGGCTTATTTGCAAGGTCTGATTAAGCAATATGAGGCAACGGTTGCGGTTGTTGGTTTGCCTTTGAATATGAACGGCTCGGAAGGGCCTTCGGCCTTGCGTGCGCGCGATTTAGGCGATCTTTTAAGCAAACGCTTAAATATCCAAGTAGAATATCAAGATGAACGGCTTTCAACTGTGGCGGCCGAAAAAGTGCTGATTCTGGGCAATGTGTCGCGAAAAGGGCGTAAACAGGTAATTGATAAAATGGCTGCTGTGATTATTTTGCAAAATTATCTTGACCGTTTGGCAACTCGCAAGAATAATTTGCACAATGATTGACAATAGTAGAAAAAAGAAGTACAATAAAAAATAACTACGAAAGAAAATGAGGTGAAATAAATGGAAGAAAAAATTGTATTAATTGCTGAAGATGGTTCCGAACATGAATTTGAAGTTGAAGCTATTTTGGAAATTGATAATGAAAAATATGGGGTTTTAATTCCTCAGGCTGATGAGTATGAAGATGGCGAAGAAGCTATTATTATGAAATTTGGTAAAGATGAGAACGGCGATGATGTTTTGTTCGACATTGAAGATGATGATGAATGGGATAAGGTTGCAGATGCTTACGATGAGCTTTTAGATGACGAAGGCGATATCGAAATCGAGGATTTAGAGCATTAAAAAATTTGATATATGTACACAAAAACCGCCTAAGGGCGGTTTTTTGCTTGTATTTTAACAGATTGTGCTGTATAATGACAATATTCTGCGTTAATGAAAAAATAAGTGTGTTTTGTTGGTGTTGTATATGGAGGTGGATTATGGCTAAAAGAAAAATGAAAACAAGCGGTAAGCTAATTATTGCATTATTTATTTTGCTGGTTGTATCCGTCGTGGTTTTTATGCAGACAGGCGGAGGCGGCGGTCAGGTGGTTTTGTCTGAGCCTGTTTGTGTGACTATTGATGAGGGTAGCTCTACTACGGCTATTGCCTCAAAATTAGCTGATGAAGGCATAATTAACAGCAAAAGGGCTTTTGTGTCTTATGTTCGGGCTGAAGGGTTGGCTGTTTCGCTGAAAGCGGGCGAATATTTGTTTGACGGCACGATTACAGTGGCAGATGTGGCGCAAATGCTCGCCAAAGGCTCGTCCTCAGCTAGCGATATCAAGGTGACGATACCCGAGGGTTGGACAATTAAGCAGACTGCTCAGGCCTTTGCAGACAAGGGTATTTGCTCGGTAGATGAGTTTATTGATTACTGTCAAAATGGCGATTTTGCTTATGATTATTTGCCTGCCAAAAACACCGATGAGCGTTTGGAAGGCTTCTTGTTCCCCGAAACCTATATGGTGGCTCAAGGCTGGGGTGCGGAGCAGGTTGTAGATATGCTGCTGCGCCAATTTGACAAGGTTTATACTGAAGAATTGCGTAATCGCTGCGAGGCAATGGGTTATACGACCTTAGAACTGGTTACGATGGCTTCTTTGGTAGAAAAAGAAGCGGTTTGGGAAAGTGACCGCGCTTTGATTTCCGGCGTGTTTTACAATCGTTTGCAAAAGGGGATGCTGTTGCAATCCTGCGCCACAGTGCAATATATTTTGGGCGAGACTAAATATCCATTGCTTTACCGAGATTTGGAGATAGACGACCCATACAATACATATATTTACCAAGGCTTACCGCCTGGTCCGATAGCCTCTCCTGGTGAAGCTTGTTTGCAGGCTGCCTTGTATCCTGAGGAAACAGAGTATCTATACTTTTTGGCTAAACCAACTGGTGAGCATTATTTTAGTAAGACATTGTCCGAGCATAACGAGGCTTACAAAAGATATATTAAATAATAAAAAAACGCCGCGTTTGCGGCGTTTTTTTGTGGCTATAATAGGGGAGAAATCAATCTGGCGACGGGCCCCATAATTTTGTAAATTCTGCGGCGGGAGGCGTAGGCGGCCGATGATAAAAAGGTGGAATTAACTAAGTCTTGCTTGAAAATATCAATCATTTGCTTAGCATAGTCGCTGTCGTAGATAAAAGCATTGACCTCAAAGTCTAAAGCAAAGCTGCGGATATCGATATTGGCTGTGCCGACGGATACGATTTTATCATCCATTACAACCATTTTGGAGTGGATGAAGCCGTTGTAAAGGTAAAAATCAACGCCGTATTCCAACAGAGGCTTAATATAAGAAAGAGTGCCGCAGTAGACCAAAAATTTGTCATATTTGCCAGGTAAAATTATGGTGATACGAACCCCTGATAAGCTGGCGATTTCCAATGCTTCCAAAAGGGCGTCGTCGGGAATAAAATAGGGGGATTGAATGAGAATTTGTTTTTTAGCCTCGGAAATCATTTTTATGAAGCCTTTTTTTATTTGTTCCTCGCGGCTGTCGGGACCGCTGGCGACGATTTGCATTGCTATCGTGCCTTTGTCTGCAGGGTCAATATGCTCAAAATAACT
>Ga0172378_10001773_pt1 | contig 19998 bp, 18 predicted proteins | sample GrowelOW332metaG_FD_119755 | JGI IMG/M metagenome (GOLD analysis project Ga0172378, IMG submission 119755) | Groundwater microbial communities from an aquifer near a municipal landfill in Southern Ontario, Canada - Pumphouse #3_1 metaG | ecosystem: Environmental > Aquatic > Deep subsurface >... | reverse complement strand
TCATCGGCCGGGAGATGGAAAAGTTCATGGCCTTGGCCTGATTCTGTCGCATATTGGGGAAGGAACTTGCTTTTTAGTTGCAAAATCATCATCTTTTTTTTATTTTTTTGTCGTGTTTGATGCGTTTCCTGCATTATTGCATACCAAAGAGGAGGCGCGCTTCAGTAAGGCCCCGCAGCGGATTGTCGCTTTGCCGCATCCTTCTGCGCCCGCCCGTCCGGACGGCGAAACGGTGCTCATTGCCCTGTGTAGCGGTCCGTATTGAGGCTTATATTCCTAAAGTAGGCCACCCGGCCAATCCTATTCCTAACATTTACTGTATTGTAACTTACAACTGGGTAAGTTACACCTATTGCGGACCGGTTTTGAATGATGTGCTGATTGAACAGCGAAGCCCCTGATTGACATTGGCGTGACCCCGAGATCCTCGAAAATGCCGGCTTATGACGAAATGTACCTCCCGTGCGTGCAGACGAACGTGGGCTTTTACGGATCCTTTCGAATTACAGACAAATGCACGATGCCGACATTTTCAAAATGGAAGAGATGTATGGACTGCCAGATTTAGTCTATGATACCAAATGCTAGGCTTGGTTATAGAAAAGGAAAACAGGACTTTATGCAACATTTGCCTTACACATTTCTATTGGCGATCAACTAAACTCGCAACTTTTAGAAAGAAGGAAAAACAACATGACACTTGAAGAATTCATCAAAAATTTTGCGGAACAGTTTGAAGATACTGACGCAAGCAAAATCACTGCTGATACCGATTTTACGGAACTCGATGAATGGGGTTCGCTCACAACCATTTCGGTCATTGCCATGATTAAGACCGAATACGACAAGAACGTTACCGGTTCTGAAATCCGTAAGTGCGAAACAGTCAAGGACCTATTTGATTTGGTAGCTGCTAAGTAATGGCAAATCCGTTTTCACTTGAGAGTAAGAATGTCCTCGTAACGGGAGCGTCATCCGGAATTGGACGTGCTATTGCCGTATTGTGCTCGCAGTTTGGAGCGAACGTCTACATCACTGCTCGGCGGGAAGACAAACTTAACGAAACGTTATCCTTGATGACTGGGGTAAACAATAAAGTCGTTGTTGCAGATCTCTCAAGGGAAAAATGTATTGACAATCTAACGGAGCAATTCCCGAAATTAGATGGCGTTGTTCATTGTACCGGAATAGGATCTCGTGTCCTTTGTAAATCGGTTACTCGTGAAGAAATTGATCGGGTGATGGGTGCAAATTTTATTGCTCCGATAATGCTTCAAACGTCGTTGTTGGCTAAAAAAAAATTGAATAAAAACGCTTCAATTGTCTTTATAGCATCACATGGCGCGAATTCTCCGGCTATAGCCAATTCTATTTACAGTGCATCCAAAGGCGCAATTATTTCTTATGCGAATTGCCTTGCTTTGGAAGTTGCGCCAAGAGGCATCCGGGTGAATTGTATTTCTCCGGCAATGGTTTGGACTGATTTGATAGTTAAGGATGGAATTGATGTAGAGACTTTGAAACAGGATGAAAAAAAATATCCTCTTGGCCGTTACGGAAAGCCTGAGGATATAGCACCGCTTGCTGCTTACTTGCTTTCTGATGGTAGTTCATGGATGACTACAACTAATGTGAAAATAACGGGGGGGGGCGAGTTAAGCCCTTTGTAACCTTGTCTGTATGAATACATTTATAAAAGCAATCAGCTACTACCTACCGGAAAAGATCCTTACTAACGAGGATCTTGTGCGCGATTACCCCGAATGGGATGCCGAAAAAGTCGCGAAGAAGGTCGGAATTCTCGAACGACATATTGCGACCGAAGATGAAACCGCTGGAGATATGGCCGTAAAGGCTGCTAAAAATCTTTTTGCGGAATATGACTTGAGTGCTGAAAATATTGATTTTGTCCTTCTATGCACCCAGAGTCCAGATTATCATTTGCCTTCGACGGCATGCGTAATTCAGGACAAGCTTGGAATACCCACTTCCGCAGGCGCTCTAGATTTCAATTTGGGTTGTTCCGGTTATGAATATGGGCTTTCCCTTGCGAAAGGTTTAGTAACGGGAGGCATGGCCAAAAACGTGCTGTTGCTTACCGCTGAGACCTACAGCAAGTATATTCATCCCAAGGACCACGGGGATCGCAGCATATTTGGTGACGGGGCGTCTGCTACGTTAGTTTCGGTGGATGGCAAATATAAAATCGGCGAATTCGTGTTTGGCACAGATGGGAAAAAATATGAAGACCTTATTGTTCGCACGGGATGCGCAAGGCATCCGGAAAAGAATGGTGGTATAGATAAGGATGAAGGCGGTTACATAAAAGCCCCTGACTACCTTTATATGAACGGTTCAGAAATCTTTAACTTCACGCTTGATGTTGTTCCACGCATGGTTGATGAATTGCTGGCGAAGAATAACCTGAAAAAAGAAGATATCGGCCAGTTCATATTCCACCAAGCGAACAGTTTTATGCTTTCGACAATCCGTAAAATTTGTCATTTCGACAAAGACAAATTCCTGATTGACATGGAACATACGGGCAATACGGTAAGTAACACTGTACCAATAGCACTGAAAAACTACTTGCAAAATGTAGGAACCGCTGACAAAATAATGCTCGCAGGCTTCGGTGTCGGTTTAAGTTGGGCTGGATGCGTAATTTCAAAATAACGGCAATTGGTAAAAGTAAATTTTATGATAGAACTTAAAAGAAAAGAAGATTGTTGTGGTTGCAACGCCTGTGGAGACATTTGTCCCAAGGATGCAATAACTTTTGAAAAAGACAACGAATTTTTTGAATATCCTGTTGTTGATGAAACAAAATGCATAAATTGCCACTTGTGCGAAAAGGTTTGCCCAATTCTTAATATTGATAAACTTAAGCAAAATGATTTTGAAAAGCCTAAATGTCACGCGGCTATTCACAAAAACATAGAAACGCGTTTCGATAGCACGTCTGGAGGATTATTTTCAGCACTTGCGGAGGCTATGTACAAGCAGGGCGGTTATGTGGGCGGCGCAATATGGATAGAAAACGATTGGCATGTTGAAGAATACATTTCCAACAATTTTGATGATTTGCCTAAACTTCGCAGTAGTAAATATCTTCAGAGTCTTTCCGAAGGCTTCTACAAAAAGATAAAGGAACTTGTAGTCAAGGGGGAAAGAGTCCTTGTATGCGGTACGCCCTGCCAGACGTCTGCAGTCAGAAGCTATTTGAACTACAAGGATTATGAAAATCTGATTCTTGTTGACTTCATTTGCTTAGGGGTAAACTCTCCCAAAGTATGGCGCAGATATCTTGATTACAAGGAAAGCGAATTCGGTGGCAAGGTTGTTTATGTTAAGCCCAAAAACAAGGAACTTGGCTGGCGTAATCTTACCACGAAACTTGTATTTGATAACGGAAAAGTCCTTTTTGATACGAAGGATACAAGCATATTCACCCGTGGTTATATTGGAACTCATGCGTACTGCAGGCCTTCTTGCTATGAGTGCAAGTTCAAGGGCTTTCCGAGGATCTCCGACATAAGCATTGCCGATTACTGGGGCGGAGAAAAAACTGTCGGACCGGAATTAGACAACAATTTGGGCACATCTCTCGTAATGCTGAATTCTGAAAAAGGCAAAGTTTTTTATGAAAAAATAAAGAGCAAGGTAAAAGAACAAAGTGTGCCTTTTGAGAGTATTTTAGCCGGAAATATCGCTCTTACAAAGCCTTTGTCAAAATCAAATATTGACAGAAAAAGTTTCTATGAAGATTTAGATGTTCTCCCATTTGACGAAATGTCGCGCAAATACAATTTTGATTTTAAACATAAAGTCGGAAAGAAGAGGAAACTAAAGAATATCTATCATTTTTTACTTGACTTAAAAAATGCATCTCATTGTAATCCGTTTGTAATACTCAAAAATCTTGAAGTCAATCTCTTTCATAAAAGCTTCGAGACAAAAGTCATGAACGGAGATTATGTGATAATCAATCGCAAGGTTATTCTTGATATAGACAAAACTGCGCGAATCAGGGTTAAAGGGCGGTTTGTCCTTGGCCATAGGATTCGTTTCGCAAAGTCCAATCTTGAAACCCGCCTTTTGATGGAACGTAATGCGAAAATAATATTGGATGATGACTTTATTATAGGTTACGGATCGGACATAGAAATTTTTCATGATGCGGAATTGCACTGCGAAGGGCGAGGTGGTTCAAATATAGGCTTAACCCTTGTATGCGGAGAAAAAATTGATATTGGAAAAGATGTTATGATCGGTCGCAATTGCACGATCCGTGACAACAATGGAAGTCATGTGATAGCACGGCGGGGATATAGGAACTCCCATCCTGTTATTATAGGGCAGCATAGTTGGCTTTGTGAAAGTTGCACTTTGATAGGCGGAGCCCATTTAGGTGATTGTGCCATAGTTGGTGCCAAGGCTGTTGTTGCGGGGAAAGTTCCGTCTTTTGCAATGGTATTTGGCAATCCGGCCCAAGTAGTTGATGAAAACGTTTATTGGAAGTATTGATATGGAATTTGTTCTAAATGATGGCAACAAAATCCCAGCCATAGCATTTGGGCCTGGAGGTGCCGGCTATTCACCGAAAGTTAGATTGCGAGAACGGGGTTTTATAGAAAATTTTTGTTATAGAGTATACAATAAATTATATGGGCGTCCCCATTTATATAAGAACTATGTCAATGCAGTTGGGCAAGCTTTCGTAACGGGCTTTAGACTTCTTGACTATTCCGCATCATATGGAAATGGGGAACTAATTATTAAGGCAATGTGCAAGGCCGGCTTGCAACGCTCAAATCTATTTATTACGTCCCGTGTCAGTAATAGGGCTCAAAGAGAGCATAAAGTCCGTGAAGAGTTTTTTGTAATGTTGGAAAGTTTCAAAACAGACTATGTTGATCTTTTGCAATTTCATTGGCCAGTCACTGATTTATATCTTGATACTTGGAAAGAAATAGTAAAACTACAGAAAGATGGCTATGTAAAAAGCATTGGCGTGGCAAATTGCCATCAACATCATTTAGATGCAATTATCAAAGCGGAAGGAGTTGTTCCTGCAGTAGACCAGGTTGAAGTCCATCCGCTTTTTACGAACAAGGAGATTATAGAATATTGTAAAGAAAAAGGAATTCGGGTTGAGGCTTATTCTCCACTTGCCCGTTTTGACGATAGATTGTTCAGGTTACCTGTCCTAAAAAATATAGCGAAGAATTATAATAAAACTATTGCACAGGTCATCCTTCGCTGGGATATTCAAAACGGACAAATTCCAATTGTCCGCTCGTTTAATTCGGCTCGGCAACAAGAAGACTTTGACATCTTTGATTTTAAACTTACGCAAGATGAAATTGCAAAGATAGACGCAATAAACATTAATGCTCGGGTTCGTTACGATCCGGATAACTGCGATTTTTCAATACTTTGATTATGCAGCAAAGACTTGTTTTTTCTTAAAAGATTCGCATCTTGGAATAGGTTTTATATGCAAAAATTTGCTCGGTATTGCTAGTGGCGCGGATTTATACAGCAAAGGATTTATATCGTTTTCTGGACCTTTATGGTTTTGTTATTCCCTTTTGGAAATAAAGGTTTTCCTTTCTTTCATTGAAAGGTTTAAGATTGACCGTAAAAAATTAATGTTAATTTTTGCTTTCGTGGGGGGGGGGGATGATGTATATTGGAAATAAGCTCCCCTTCAGACTAGATTCCTCATGCATAGGTTTCGTCTTTTTCTATTTTGAATATTTTTTTCAAACCAGTTTTAAAAAAAATTGCAGAGTTGAATAAAAAAAGATTGTGTCCCATAGCATTAGAGGCTTTGTTTCTGTTAAGTTTTTCTGCTTTTTTCAATCTTGATTTAAGTCAAAAGCAAGGCTTGTCCATAAATGCGATGACGTTCGGCAAGTATCCGCCATTGTTTTTGGTAAGTGGCATTTCGGGGTCGATTCTGGTTTTAGCTATTGCGCAAATGATGAGGAAAATAGATAATAGACTTGTTCTTACCATATCCAATGGAACAATTGTAATTTTAGGCTTCCATGAGTTAATATATTTTGGATTCGAAGGCCTTGTTAAAACGTATAACCCTTTATTTGCAATTTTTTTTGCTGCATTTGTTTTAGGTATTTGTACTGTTGTTATTTCTTTTTGCAGTCGGTACTTTCCAATTCTTTTGGGCAATAGAGCGATCAAGTAATGTCTTCCTCTTCCGACAAAATAATAGCCAAGAACACGTTGTTTCTGTATTTCCGCATGATGTTTACAATGCTTGTCGCATTGTTTACGTCTCGGGTGATTCTGCAGAAATTGGGCGTTAATGATTACGGTATTTATCAGGCAGTAGGCGGCATTGTCGGCTTTCTTGGCTTTTTGAACGGAGCATTGAGTACAGGGTCTTCTCGTTTCCTTACGTTTGAATTGGGAACAGGCGACAAAAATAAACTCAGAGATACTTTTTCGTCCGTTCTGACTGTCCATATAATACTGGCTTTGATTATAGCGGTTCTTGCGGAGACAATTGGATTATGGTTCATATACAACAAGATGGTTATTGCTCCGAAAAGGCTTGATGCTGCCGTATTCGCTTTTCATCTTTCTGTACTTGCTTCTTTCCTGTCGATAACGCAGATTCCATACAATGCAAGCATCATCGCTCATGAGAAAATGTCTGTTTATGCTTATGTCAGCATCTACGAGGTCTCAACAAAGCTCGCTATATGCTATCTCATTGGGCTTGGTGGATATGACAGATTGAAATTTTACGCTATTCTAATTCTTTTTGTCCAAGCATCCGTGATGATATTTTATAGGATATATTGTGTCAAGAATTTTGAAGAATCAAAATACAAGCCCTTATTCGACAAAAAAATACTTAAGCCGATTCTTTCTTTCTCCGGTTGGAGCTTGTTTGCTGGTGGAAGTATTGCTTTAAGCAATCAAGGCATTATTATCTTACTTAATATGTTTTTCAATCCGGCTATTGTTGCGTCACGCGCAATATCAATACAAGTAAATATGGCTGCAAATCAGTTCGTTCAGAACTTCCGGACCGCAGTAAATCCACAAATAGTGAAGCGTTTTGCAGCAAAGGATTACGATGGATCCAAGCATTTGCTACTTGAATCAACAAAATTCTCATACTACCTGATGTTTGTAATTAGCCTGCCTGTATTTTTTTTGGCCCGTCCTTTACTCCATTTGTGGCTAGGGCTGGTTCCGCCTTATGCGGACATTTTTCTGCAGATAATTATAATTCAAAGCCTTTTTCAAGTGTTCGACTCTTCTCTTTATACTGCATTGTATGCAAAAGGAAATTTAAGAGAAAATGCCATACTTTCTCCGACACTAGGCTTTGTTGTTTTCCCAACAATATATGTGCTTTTTAAGTTAAATTTTTCTCCAATAACACTTTCTTGGGCGTATTTGATTAACTATGCCATTTTGGGTTTAATTGTTAAGCCGTTGCTTGTAATAAAGATAGTAAACTATACTTGGAGGGATATATTCTCCGTTTTCAAACCTTGTGCTATTGTGACATTGGTGTCTGTGATACCCGCAGTCGCCTTGAATAGAGTTATGAATTCCGCAACGGTTCTTCAATTTGCTGGTCAGGCTTTGGCAATAGTAGCCATAGTTTGTGTGGTAACTTACATTTTTGGGCTTGACAAGAGAATGAAAGAAAAAATGATTGGATTCGTGCGAGCGAAAATAAGAATGAATGGGTGAGCATATGAAAATAGGGATAGTTACACTTTGGGATGCTTTTGATAATTATGGCGGAATATTGCAAACGTTTGCTTTGCAAAAGTATTTTCGTGATCAGGGACACGATGCTTTTGTTATTCGATATAAAATAAAAAAGACAAAACTCACAGATGTAAAATCTGTTGTAAAAAATGTCCTTTTTAAGTTAAATTTATTGGGTAAAGAAAGATCTGAAAATATTAAATCAGAAAGACTGCGCTTGAGAGAAAAATTATTCGCTTTGAAAAAAGCCGAAGAACGAAAATTTGATAAGTTCAGAGATAAGAATATTGTTTTATCGGAAAGCATATTCACATCGCTGAAAGATGTGAAAAAAAATTACCCTATAGCGGATGTCTATATAACGGGTAGTGATCAAGTATGGGGACGATCGCTGAATAACAGTTTCGAACCGTTTTTTTATCTTGATTTCGGCAGACCAGAAACCACAAGGATTGCTTATGCAGCTAGCTTCGGGAGTGCCGCTTTCCCTTGTGAAAATGAGAGCCGTTTTAATGAGTTGGTTGAAAAATTTGATAGAGTATCTGTTCGTGAGAATGAGGGCGTTGCAATTTGTAGCAAGCTGGGAATAAAAGCAGAAAGATGTATTGATCCAACATTTCTTTTGAATGTAGACGTGTATGAATCGTTGGCAGAACCCTGTAAACAGAAAAAGCCTTTCGCATTTTTTTATACAGTGAATATCGGCAAATCGGAAGATATATATTGGGATGAATGTTTGCATCTTTTGAAGAAGAAAGGCGTGACGCTTGTAGTAACTACAGCCAGTGGTTATGAAAATGCCAAGGAAAACTTTCCTAGTGCAATCTATGATTATGCAACTGTCGGCGGCTGGCTTGCCAATATGAAAAATGCAAAAATTATTTTTACTTCTTCGTTCCATGGCCTTGTCTTTGCAATACTGTTTAAAAAGGATTTCATTTGTTTGCCGTTGAAAGGCTTTTCTCAAAGAGGCAATGAAAGACTTATAGATTTGCTTACTTTATGTGGCTTACAAAATCGATATGCACAAAATTTTGATGATGTTTGCAAGCTGATTGGGAAACCAATAGATTATACCGCCATTGATAATAGTTGTCTGCAAAACTTGATAGAAAAGTCAAAAAAATTTCTTGAACTGTAAAAAATGGTCAACTTTTTTGGATAATATATTGTTTCAAGCATCAAGTAATATTGGAAAAATTAAATTAATCGGCCGATTCGTTTTAATAATTGGCTCGATCTTGGAAATAATTCTATTTCCAGCATTCAAAAATTTTTTGTGGTGCTTGCTTTTTTTATATAGTTGGTTTCTATTTGAAAAATTTGTGTTTAAGAATGAAAATTTTAAACGGTATCTTTTACCTACATTAGCCGTTTCTGGCAACATTTTGATGTATGCATTTTTGCCATTGATTGTAACGTTAATTGAGATAAAACCGGTAACTTTTAATTTTGAGGTTCCTTTTGATTTGTGTGCTTATCAGGCAATTAATATAACGGTAATTATAGCTGCTTATGCTTTATGTATATCTGTATATAAACCGGATAACATTCTTGTCAAAGTGTGGGCTAAAATCGGTTTCTTTACGCCGCCGACGGATAAGCAAATTTGGACTTTTGCGTTTATCTGCCTAGGTGTGTTTATTTTTAACAGCTTAACTTTTTCTGAAGCTGTAGATGGCATTGATGGTGTTGTTGCTTCTGCCGAAGGAGGCGGAATAGCCTCCGCGTTCCAGGGGTTATTCAAGGCGTGTCTGTTGATTCCTGTTTGTTTGTTTTTTAAGAATTTTTATGGGTCTTATGAAAAAAGAGATAACAAAGTTCTTTTTTTAGCTTTTTTCTTTGTGATAGTCATCTGTTCTATAATAACAACTCGCCGAAGGTACATCTTCGAAGTCGCTCTTGCTTTCTTTATTTTGTATTGTTTAAAGAATATTGTGTTCTCAAATAGACAATTTGTAAATGCAAAAAGAATGTTGTTACTTCTGGCGGCTTTTTTTGTAATTGGGGGGCCTGTATCGAATTTAGCCATTGCTATGGCTGTTGTCAGGAATATGGGAGAGACTCATTCTTTACGCCAAGTTTTAGACCTGTATAACGATAAAGAAAAAATGTATGCGATAAAGCAGATTTACACCACCTCCAATGAAGTGGGTGGCAATAAGAATGGATGGTCTGAATATTATGTAGATAATGCCTTGCTGGACCGTTTTTGTAATTTAAGGGTACAGGATGCTACTCTTTTTTATGCGGAAAAGCTCGGCTTTGATAATCCGGTTATGCATAAATATATGGAAGATCGGTTGTCTACGTTAGTACCGGGAGTTTTGGCTAATTTGGGGGGATTAGAAAAAAGAGGGGAATCGACTCCAGCGGATTTAATGGAAAGCGAGTATGTTTTCTCAGGACTGGTGAGATATGCCGGTAATAAGGTTACTGGTCATTTAGGAGCTGGCCTGTATTGGCTGGGTTTTAAATATTATCCTGTTGCTTTTGTGATTTATTTTGCACTCTTTTATTTTTTTTGCTCATGTGTATATACAAAAAACGCGCAGTTGATTATTCCTGTTATTGTTCTGTGTCAGATGAAACTGTATTTTATGTGGTTTGTTAATGGTTATGGGATAATCACGTCTTTAGAAACAATCCTTCGAAATGGTGTTCAACTTATAGTTTTCTATTGCTTGGTTATGTTCCTTGTAAAAAAACTAGTTCGTTAAATTGGATGAACATAGAATGAAAATATTGTTTGATTTTATATCTATTCAGGGATCTATAAATGGGGGGCGTGAATATGTTAAGCGTGTGTTGGAAACAATTCATCTGAATACTATTGAACATAGTAATTTATTCCTCTATGCTCTTTTTGATTCCAAAATTCCTTTCATAGAAGATGACCAAAAAAAATATGATTCGTATTTTGTTGAATGGATTGATATCAATAAAGTGCTTTCTATTGATGAATGTATTCGTCAAAAAAGAATAGATGTTCTTTTCATTGGCATATTGCAACGATATGTGAATCGCGATTTGTCTAAGGTTTCGTGTAAGTCTGTTGTTGTGATTCATGATGATGGTGGACCGGAAATTGCTAGAAATAAAATTTATAGGTTGAGACCATATACAAATTGGTATGATTTTTTAAAAAGATTTTTTAAGGAAGCTTTGGATTATGCAGGGGTAATAAAAATTGAGGATTATTCTAAAGAGATTGATTGCCATAAAAAATTTCTTTTGCGTAGTAACGTATTCGTTGTAACTGTTTCTGAATTTTCTAAAAAGTCAATTCAGTATAATCATTCTTTTCTGCGCAAAAAAGAAATCAATGTTTTGTATTCTCCTTTACGTAATGAAGTTGGTTTTAAGCCGCAGACGGATATCGCAAGTTTAGTTGCAAATGGTGGCCAATATTTTGTTTCATTGGGGTTAAATCGATGGCAAAAAAATATTAAGATGGTTTTATCTGTTTTTAAAGAATTTTTGAAGACGAATCCAAATTATTATTTGGTGACAACTGGAGCAAAAGAATGTCTGTATCCACATCATATTGGGCTTTCCTATCTTGATGATGCAGAATTAAATTATGTGATTAAAAATGCAAAAGCGCTAATTTATCCAACATATAACGAAGGCTTCGGTTATCCACCTATAGAGGCAATGCGGTTTAATGTCCCGGTTATCGCTTCTTATGAGACATCTCTACCAGAAATTCTTGATTCTGCAGCATTGTTTTTTTCTCCATTGCACGAAAGTGATTTGTGGAGACAATTAAGTTTATTTGAAAAAATGGATAAGGAAATGTTAATTGGAAAAACAAAAAAACAATATAAATTAATAAGCCAGAGGCAAAAAGAGGATCTAAACATATTGATGAATTTAATCTTGGATTAATTATGAAAATTCTTTCTGGCATAATAACATACAATCCCAACATAAAGCGCCTTGAGGAAAATATTAGGGCGGTTGTTGACCAGGTTGATCTAGTCCTTGTAATAGACAATGCATCGAATAATGTTCAAGATATTTGGAATCTTTTAAACGATTTTTCAAACATTTCGCTTATAAAAAATACGGGAAATCTAGGCGTCGCTCATGCCTTGAATCAAGAAGCAATATATGGTATTAAGAATAGCTATGAATGGCTTTTGTCTTTGGATCAGGATTCTGTTGTCCCTGATGGCTTAATTGAGGAGTATAAAAAATATACGGAAGACGATGAAATTGGTATGATTTGCTGCAAAATAAAAGATCGTAATTTTGGAGAGTTAGATTATGCGGCAAAAAAAACATCCGGAACTGAGTATGCTGAAACTTGTATAACATCAGCATCTTTGCTTAAACTTTCAGCCTGGGAAAAAACTGGCGGCTATTACGAACCGTTTTTTATTGATTCCGTTGATTTTGATTTGTGTTCTAGTCTTATTGAGAACGGCTATAAAATTTTAAGAACAAACAATGTGACGCTTCTTCATGAAGTGGGGCAAGGAACAAAAGTTTATGTGCTCGGAAAAGATCGTCAGTTGACGAATCATTCTCCTTTGCGTTATTATTACATTTATCGTAACGGATTGAAATATGGGAAACGCCACCATAAATTTTTACGGATATTAAGACACTGCCTTTTCGGCTTCTTTTTAATGAATATTTTTGAAAAAAATCGATTAGAAAAAGATAAGATGATTCTAAAAGGTATTTGGCATTTTGTTATTGGTAAGTATGGGAAATATGAACAATAATTCTCCATTTCGCCATAATTTTATTTTTGTCCATGGATCGGCTGATTATTATAGAATCGCCTGTTCTGATCTTGAGTCTCGCGATGATGTCCGGCTTATTTTTGAATATGGAATGGATTTTTTGTCCTTGTTCCAGAGGAAAAAACTGCGGATTCAGAAATCATCAACATTAGATAAATTTATTGACGCTCCTTTTAGCCCTAGATTTCAAGAAACTTTTAGGAATATTAAGTTCAAGGACAATTCAAAATCGCTTTGCTTTGTGATTAATGTTGGCATAATCACAGCAAGATTCGGCATCCATTTCTTGGAATATCTGCATAAAGAATATCCGAAGGCTAAATTTGTCGGGTTTTATGTGGATCTAATTAGAACTAAACGTAAAGTTTCATATCCACAATTTGTCGCAAAGTATTTTAATCTTTTGATTAGTTATGACAAAACAGACTGCGAGAAGTATAAGTTGACATATTATCCGACTTTCTTTTCAAGGTATAACGTTTCAAGGGATATGAATATACCAGAATCGGATCTTTATTTTTGTGGAGCGGCTAAAAACAGATTTTTGAGAATACTTTCCATATATAAAGAATGCAAGTCTGCGGGTTTAAAATGCGACTTTTATATTGCTGGATTAAAAAAGTCAAAACAAGTTAATGAATCTGGCTTGCACTATATAGAAAGGATGTCTTATAAAGAAAACCTTAAACATGCCGTAAAAGCGAAATGTCTTTTGGAAATAATACAGCAGGGTGCTTGCAGTTCCACATTCCGCCAATGGGAAGCGATACGCTACAATAAGGCAATTTTGACGAATAATTCTGAAATAATAGAATCCGTCTTTTATGATCCACGCTATGTTTGTTTGTTGAGTAATGATGACCGTGTTAACACGGATTTCATAAAAAATTACATTCCTTATGAAAATCCTTTGAAAGAACAGATTAGCCCTTTGAAATTTCTTGAGTTTATAGAAACCAAAATAGAATGAGATGACCGGATTTTTTCAACACAAAAAAACGATTGGCTCGTTGGATATTTCATCATGCAATATTCCTCAATGTCACACGTTCGAAATATATGTCGGAAGGCGTATGACCGTCAAGAGACGAGTGCTCTCTTCTGTCGTTGTATCTGTCTATAAACGCAGCGGCGCCCGCCATTTATGTCTTTATAACCCTTCAGGTAGACGTCCTCGTATCTTATCGTCTTCCAAGATCTCTCGATGTGGATGTTGTCGAAGGCGCGTCCCTTCGAGTCCATGCTCTGACGGGGCAGAGGTTTCCCGTTTCCGAATTCGCTGAACGCCTCCTTCGTGCACGAGTTCCTGTTGATTATGCTTTTCAGAGGACTCCTAGTTTTTTGCAGTTTTAAAAAGTCGATGTCCATGTCCTTCTCTCCGATGATGCAGGGCAGATTTTCGATCTTCACGTTCAGCTGTTCTATTTTCTTGGTCAGCAGCCTAGGGGCGGTGAAGACTGAGCTCGCATTTTTGACGAACGCGTTCTTCCACAGGCTTATCTGGTTCGGATGAATGTCGCGTACTTGGCGGCGGTCTCGTTGAGGGTCTTGTCTTCCCTCTGTGCATCCAGGACCACCGCGGTCTTGAATTTGTCATCAAGGATCCGGCGGCAGCGCCGGGATATCTTGTTGATGCAGGCCTTGTTGTTTTTCGGTTTCTGTGATTTGTCCATTTATTGACTCCTCCGGGTTGAATTTAGTTTTTCTTTTCCAACTAAGAAATCAATATTTTCTGTCTCAAATTTTCAGGCCACTTTATAATGCCTAAAATCCAGATTATTACCCTTCAAAACGTCGCAAATTACGGCTCTGTATTGCAAGCTGTGGCTACTCAAAAACTGTTTGAGGGCCTAGACTTTGATGTTGAATTCTACAACTATAAGCGAAAGGAATCTTTAACCCTGTTGGCTAGATTCAAAAATAATATGAACAAGCAGGGCTTCAAGGGAATCATCAAATCATTACTGTGGACGCCTTCCTGGATAAGTGAAAATAGGATTTTTCCGAAATTCCTTAAAAAATATTTGAATGTCATTCCGCAAGTTGTTACTGAAAACGAAGATTTTAAAAAGCTGTCTTTGAATGCAGACGTTTATTGCACAGGTTCTGATCAAACTTGGAATTCTGGGTGGAATAACGGAATTCTCCCGCCTTTGTTTCTGGATTTTGTTCCGCAAGGAAAAAAACATATTGCCTATGCGGCCAGTTTCGGCAAAAATAAACTTGAGAATTCTGAAAAAGAAGAGACAAAAAAATACCTTTCGAAGTACGCCTTTATTTCTGTTCGCGAAGAAAGTGCCGTTGAAATATGCAGGGATTTGGGCATAAATGCCATTCAGGTTTTGGACCCTACTTTGCAGATAGATTCCGATTTTTGGCGTAAGTTTTCGAAGCCAGTAATGTACAAGCGTTATTGCCTTCTTTATCAGTTGAATACAAATAGGGAATTCGACAGGTTTGCCGTTGAATTCTGCAAGCGAAAGGGGTTAAAGCTCATACGATTTTGCCACAGGCTTGACAAAATGTTTCTTCCGGCTGATGTTCATTTGCCAATGCCACCTGTTGAAGATTTTATTTCTTATATAGATAACGCGGATTTTGTACTGACGGATTCCTTCCATTGCTCAGCTTTTTCTTCTAATCTGAATAAGCAATTTTTGAGCTTTTTCCCGGAATATGGTGGACGCATAGAAAGCCTCTTGAATCTTTTGCACTTGAATGACCGGCATATTGAAGATTTGAATGATGTAAAAAAGTATTGTTCTTTGCCTGATATAGATTATACTGAAGCAAATGGGATTCTAAATAAAGAAAGAGATAAGGCGTTTTCTTTGTTGCAAAAGGCCTTGGTTGAGTGAGATGATTAAGATTACGAATTTTTGTACCGGATGCCGTGTATGCGAGCAAGTTTGTCCTCGACATAGCATTTCAATGAAAATGGATAAAGAAGGTTTTTCTTTTGCTTCCGTAAATCAGGAGACCTGTGTCGATTGCGGTTTATGCGCAAAGAAATGCCCGCAGAATAAATCAGAATCTCTTGTTTATCAAGTTAAGAAAACTTTGGCCGCTAGGCTTAAAGATGAAAAGACCTTATATAAATCCGCATCAGGCGGTGCTTTTGCTGGGCTTGCCATTGCGGCGATAAATGCCGGTTGGTTAGTTTATGGCGCTGCCTATGACTCTAAGATGGTGTGCCGTCATACTAAGGCCACATCACTCAAAGAGCTAGAGCCTTTGCTGAGTTCCAAGTATGTGCAAAGTGACACTGGGAATACTTTTTCAGAAGTGAATCAATTTCTGAAGGAAGGCAAGAAGGTTTTGTACAGTGGAACGCCTTGTCAAATTTCTGGGTTGAGGTCTTTCATTGGCAGGGAAGAACCGAATCTGCTTTTGGTTGATATTCTTTGTCATGGAGTGCCGTCGCCACTTATTTTTGCAAAATATCTAGAATTATTAAAGAAAAAGCATAACGGGGCAAATGTCACAGAATTTGATTTTCGCGACAAACGTGGGGGCTGGGGTTTAGGGTATAAGTATAAGTATAAGTATAAGTATAAGTTTGGCTCCTGTACTGATGATCCTTACTATATGTACTTTCTTGACGGACATATTTACAGAGAGTCGTGCTATAGTTGCCATTATGCGCAGCAAAAGCGCTCTGGTGATATAACTATTGCTGATTATTGGGGAATTGAAAAATTTCATCCGGAATTTTATTCCACAAAAGGCGTTTCGCTTGTTCTGCTTAATACAGAAAATGGGGAGAACGCTTGGGATAAGGCGAAAGAATCGTTTGACTATATAACAAGTGATTTGAGATTCGCCAGTGAGAACAATTATAATTTGAATGCCCCTACAAAACGTGTTGATGCTGTTAGAGATCATGTTTACGGCGAAATAGATGATTTGCCTGTTGAGGATTATTTTAAAAGGCATTTGCCTTATAAGGAATCGCTGGCTTCAATTGTCAAGAATAAGCTTCCAATGGGGCTGAAATTGGTGTTAAAAACAATTTTACGAAAGGTTCGATAAAATGCCTACACCTCTTATTTCTGTTATCGTTCCCGTCTACAAGGTCGAAAAATATCTTGCGAAATGCGTTGACAGCATTGTCAATCAGACTTATAAAAATCTTGAAATCATCTTGGTAGATGATGGCTCGCCGGACAATTGCGGCAAGATTTGCGATGGTTACACTGTTAAGGATTGTCGAGTAAAAGTCATTCACAAAGCAAATGGAGGCCTTGTTTCCGCCAGAAATGCAGGTTATGATGTCATAACCGGTGAATGGCATATGTATGTGGATGGTGATGATTGGATTGAACTAGATACATGTGAAAAGTTAGTAGATGCATTGGATCGCCATTCGCATATTGATATCATTTTTTGGAAATTTCTTACCAATGTTGATGGTAAATCCTTTACAGGGAAGTTCACGTGGAAATGTAATGGCGAGGAAGAAGAGTATTCTGATTGCGTGGAGCTGGCTAGAAATGTTTTGGTTTATTCAACGGGCATTGCAAGTGCATGCTGTAAACTTTTGAATACAAACTATGCGAAGTTCAATGGTATAAGACATGCGGATAATTTAAGGCAGGGATCGGAGGGTGTGGAATTTAGTTTACGTGCCTTTTATTATGCGAAAAAAGCTTTATTTATAAACAAGTACTATAATTGTTATCGCTATAATCCAAATTCAATTTCAAAAAAGATAGACGAGAAGTATACTGAATATTTGGCGGATTGTTTTGATGAAATGCAAAAGGATATAAATTCTTTTGTGCGTAAAGACTATTTTCAAAAAGCGTTGTATCAGAACGTTTTGTATGGTTTGGTTGCTATTGCAATGGGGACTTATTTCCATCCGAATAATAAGGATCAATATAAAATTCGCAGTGAAAAATACATGTCCGTGATAAACAAACGAAAAATATTCGGTGATTCGATAAAATTTGGTTCGACAAAGGGGATGGATACAAAGCGACGTTTTGCTGTGTTTTTCATTAAGCATGACGTTTTGTTTATGTTGGATTTTATTTCATTTGTAAAGCAATTGATGCTTAGATATGGAAAATTCAACTATTAAAATTCTATGATTGAAATAAAAGATAAAAAGGATTGTTGTGGTTGCTGGGCTTGTGCGAATGTTTGCCCGAAGCATTGCATAACGATGCTGGAAGATAACGAGGGCTTCCGATACCCGCAAGTGGATTCCTCTTTTTGCGTTAATTGTGGATTATGCGAAAAAATTTGCCCGGTAATAAACATAAAGCTACAGGACGTTAGTGCCCAATATGCTTTTCTTTTGCAGAACAAAAATGACCTTGTACGGCATGAATGCGCTTCTGGTGGAGCATTTTCAGCAATTGCTTCTTGGGTGATAAGACAGAAAGGTGTTGTTTTCGGAGTTTCGTTCAAGGAAAACTTTTCCGGAGTTCAGCATACGTATGCGGAAAAAGAGGACGATCTTGCAAAATTCAGGAATAGCAAATATGTCCAAAGCGAGGTCGGAGATGCTTATAGCCAAGTCAGGGATTTCCTAAAAGAGGACCGTTGGGTCCTTTTTAGTGGTACTCCTTGTCAAATAGAGGGGTTAGTTTCCTTCTTAAGGGTGCCTTATGCAAAGCTGGTTCTTGTGGATATTGTTTGTTATGGTGTTCCTAGCCCTGGATTTTTTAGGAACTACATATTGTGGCAGAAGAATCGTCTAGGTGGAAAATTCACGAAGTTTTTTTTCCGAGAAAAAAGATTGTGTTACAATTACACCTCCGTTTCCATATACAATGAGGATGAGGAACAGAATTATCATGTGGGCGTAGAAAGAGACAAGTATATGCGATCATTTTTCAGTAATCGTAATGTTCGACCGTCCTGCTATGACTGCAAGTTCAAGAAATTGCATCGCATCAGTGACTTTACGATATGGGATTGTTATGATGTACGCCGATATTCACGGAATTTTGATGAAAAAGGCACCAATCGAGTCTTGGTTCATACGGGAAAGGGGATGAAAATTCTTGATGACATTCGGAATGACATTCGCTTGGAGGAATATGCTGACGTTGACTTCTTCATCAAGGATGAAAATGCATTGACACATTCTGTCCCTATGCCGAAAGATCGTCGGAAGTTCTTTAATGATTATTCCTCGATGCCTTTTGATGCCTTTTTGGAAAAATGGTTTCCTGATACATTCAAGGTTTGGATCAATTCCTTTTTGCGGATGACAGCCTTTAAGATGGGTGTATATAATAAGGTAAAACGTTTGGTAAAAAAAATTCTTCGCAAAAATTGAGCTTATGGTAAACAAAAAAATAGGACTTGCGATAGTTTATAAATATCCCGATTACGGGAGTATGTTGCAGGCGTTAGCGACCCAGCTGATACTTAGGGATATGGGGTATGAATCCGAGGCGATAAATACGGATAATTTGCAGTCATCGATTAACAGACGCAAGTATAAGTATTTTGCCGAAAACATTTTTGATTTTTCTATTGTCAAAGAAAAATCTAAGATTGTTTGGAAAAAATTGCGTCAAAAGTTTGACAAGAAATTCGGAGGAAACCAAAGGATTCGCGAAAGAGCATTTGAACGGTTCAACAAAACTTATTTTGTGGAATCCAAAGCTTTCGTTTCTTGGAATGGACTTTCCGAGAACTGTTCTAATAATTACGATGCGGTTCTTGTCGGTAGCGACCAGTTGTGGCTTCCCTCTAACGTAGAGGCGGATTATTATACGCTTTCTTTTGTTCCTGACAAGGTCAAGAAAATTTGTTATGCGACGAGCTTTGGCATAGGAGCGGTTCCTGAAAAATATAGTGCCGATTACAAGAGGATGTTAACGAGAATAAATTTTCTTTCGGCTCGGGAAACTTCAGGTCAGAGAATCATCAAAGACTTGACTGGACGGGACGCTCCGCTGGTATGCGATCCCGCCTTGCTTTTGAATGCGGAAAAATGGGACGCCATAGCTACTAAAGACAGAGTTGTAAAAGACAAATACGTCTTTTGTTATTTCATGGGCGATAATCCGGAGCAAAGGACTTTTGTCCGCAATTTGGCCAATAAGAAGAATTGCAAAATAGTCGCTTTGTTGCATTTGGATCAGTATATAGCTTCAGACGGAAAATATGCCGACTATGCTCCTTACGATGTTTCACCATCCGATTTTATTAATCTTATTAAGAATGCAGAATATGTCTGTACGGATTCTTTTCATGGGACGGTATTTTCAATAATCTATTCCAAGGATTTCTTCACTTTCAGACGTTTCAATAAAAAGGCCTCTTTATCTACGAATACCCGTTTAGATTCGCTTTTAAACAGACTGAATCTTTCTGACAGGCTTTATTCCGCAAAAGAAGATGTTGACTCAGATTTCCATATTAGTGACTATGCGACTATTCAAAATCGTGTATCTGAATTTCGTGAAGAATCATTGAAATATCTGAAAACGGCGTTGGGAACGTAAAAATT
>Ga0172378_10001772_pt1 | contig 20000 bp, 19 predicted proteins | sample GrowelOW332metaG_FD_119755 | JGI IMG/M metagenome (GOLD analysis project Ga0172378, IMG submission 119755) | Groundwater microbial communities from an aquifer near a municipal landfill in Southern Ontario, Canada - Pumphouse #3_1 metaG | ecosystem: Environmental > Aquatic > Deep subsurface >... | reverse complement strand
TCATCACCGCCGACATGGTCAAGGAAGGTGCCGTCGTCATCGATGTCGGCACCAACCGCGTCCCAGATGCCACCGCGCCCAAAGGCAGCCGGCTGGTGGGCGACGTGGATTTCGAGGTCGTAAAGGAAAAGGCCGCCGCCATTACGCCGGTTCCCGGCGGTGTCGGCCCGATGACCATCTGCATGCTGATGGCCAATACCGTCCATGCCGCCGAAAAGCGGGCGTCCGGACAATGATCAACGAGTGCGGGGAACACGGCTACTTTCGGGACGAATGCTGTCCCGTCTGCGGCGAGAAAGGCCGCTTCGTCATGAGTGACTACGAAGTGGAGAAACTGGGCCGCACCATGGCGGCCATCCTCCGCCACGGCAAGTTCGACCTGGCCATGGACGCACAGGGATTCGTCGAGGTCCAGGAGATCGTGGATACCGTCCGCGAGTTCAATTCCCGCATGAAATGGCTGCGGCCGTTTCACATCGAAGCACTGGTGGCGACCGACCCGAAGGGCCGGTACCAGGTATTGGGCCGGAAGGTCCGGGCAACCTACGGCCACACGATTAAGCTCGACCTGCGGCTGCCGACAGATCACATCCCGTTGCGGCTGTACTATCCGGCGTCACCGGAGGAGCAGGGCATAATCCTGGAAACGGGCATCCTCCCTTCGGACCGGGCGATGGTCCACCTGTCGGCGACCTATCTGGATGCGGAACGTGCCGGTAAAGCCCGGCTGGACGATCCGGTCATCCTGCAGATAGACACCGCCGCCTGCGTAGCGGCCGGCTTTACAATTGAAAGGGCGGCCCGCACAGTGTATCTGTGCGACAGAGTGCCGCCGGAGTGTATCGAGGCGGCTGCGGTTCCGACAGACCCGGCCTGTCCGGATACGGAATGACAAAGGAGACAAAAAAATGGTCTATGTACTGAAACCCGAAGAAGTGCGCGCAAAATACGGATCCATGTTCTGCCAGGAATTCCTGACCATGGTGGACGAGAAGGCCGGCAAGGCCAAGATCGTCGAGACATGCCTGGCCCGTGGCCCTGCCGAGTGGGACCTGGTCAACCGCCGCCGGGCCAGCGGGGTCATCGATCAGGTAAAGATCGAAGGCACCACTCTGATGATGGATGTGCACATGGGCGAGAAAGAGCTCAACTTCGGGCCGGTTTCGGCCAGTCTGGGCGGTCAGGGCCTTAAAAAACTGGTCGTCGAGGGCGATACCGTCCGCACCACCTGGATGGGCATCGCGGGTGCCAGCGTCGGCGTCGGCGCCTGTCTGCCCCAGGCCCGCGGCGTGATCCGGACCGAGTACCCCGACGATTTCAAGATCGGCGGCGGCCACACCTCGACCGTTGACATCATCACGCCCAAGATGGTCCGCATCGTCATCGGCGTCGATGACACCGACACTAAAGAGAAAGGCGCCACCTGGGCCGCCGCGCTGAAAGTGGCCCGCGACTGCCCGGTCGGCCGGTTCATCGATCACAAGATCATTCAGCTCAACCCCAAGTCCCCGACCAAGACCACCAACTGCTGTGCCACGGCCATCAGCTTCGCGGTGACCGAGGAGGACGTGCCCAAGCTGATCGAGTATTGCCGGGACGCGCTCAAAAAGGCCTCCTGCTCCACCGACGCCGTCATGACCGTCTTCCAGGGCCTGGAAGTCCCGAAGGCTCTCCGCGACTTCGGCTGGTCTGCCAAGAGCGTCCTGTATACTCAGGAAGAAGCCCGCAAGGTTGCCGAAGCCGCCGGCGTGCAGATCATCAGCCTGACGGGCATCAACGGCATAATCGGGGCGATCGCGGCCGTCGGCTGCTGCGATCTCGGTGCCGAAGCCGCCGGTGTGCCCGAAGATTTCGCGTGAAATGACCATGACTTCCAATAATCCTTCTTCCGTTCCCGAGTTCATCGCCAAGCCGATCTACTCGACGTACGAGCGGCGGTTGGATAAGGAGGTCCGCGCCGGGCCGATCCCGGCGCACGTCGCCATCATCATGGACGGTAACCGCCGCTATGCCAAGGAGTACCTGGGTAACGACGTGGATGCCGGCCACAAGCTCGGCGAGCAGAAGGTCGAAGAGCTTTTGGACTGGAGTCTGGACCTTAATATCCATTACATCACGGTTTTCGCCTTTTCGTCCGAGAACTTTAAACGGCAGGATTCAGAGATCGATTTCATCATGGACATGGCGGAGGCATCGCTGATTAAGATCGCCGACAACCCGCGGATCCATGCCAACCGCGTGCGGGTGCAGGTCCTCGGAGACCTCAGTACCCTGCCTGTGAACGTTCAGAAGGCGATCGACTATGCCAAAGAGCGCACGGGCCAGTATTGCAACTACGTCTTCTCGATCTGTCTGGCCTACGGGAGCCGGCAGGAGATTACAGGTGCGGTCCGGGAGATTGCCGCCAAGGTCCGTGACGGTCAGATGAAGGTGGAAGACATTACCGAGGAGACCTTTGCCCAGCACCTCTACACTTCTGACCTGCCCGACCCTGATCTGGTCCTGCGGACCTCCGGCGAGATCCGGGTTTCCAACTTTCTGCTGTGGCAGTTGGCCTATTCGGAGCTGTACTTTACCGACATTTACTGGCCGGGTTTCCGGCGCATCGACTTCCTGCGGGCCGTCCGCACCTATCAGCAGCGCGTCCGGCGCTACGGGAACTGAACCATGAGCCGAACCGACATCGTCTTTCTGCATGCACCGAGCGTATACGATTTCCGAAAGAAACCGATCTTCTACGGTCCGGTCAGCGACGTCATTCCCTCCTCGCCGGTCTTCGAGATGTACCCCATTGGGTTCATGACGATTTCGTCGCACCTGGAGGCCGCTGGTTTCCGTACGCGGATAGTCAACCTCGCGGGGGAGATGCTCGCCGACGTCCGGTTCGATGCGGAGAAGAAGATCCGGCAACTGGACGCCGACATCTACGCCATCGATCTTCACTGGATGCCCCACGCCCATGGGGCGCTGGAGGTCGCGAAGCTGGTCAAAAAATACCATCCCGACGCCAAGACCGAGCTCGGCGGGCTGACCTCTTCATACTTCTATGACGAGCTGATTCGCCGGCCGGAGGTTGACCTGGTCATGCGGGGCGACGTTACCGAGGTTCCCACGGTCAAAATGATGGAGGTCCTGGCCGAAGGCGGTGATCTGTCGCAGGTACCGAACCTGGTCTGGAAGGATGCTGCTGGGAGGGTCCATGACAACGGTCTTACCTATTCGCCAGAGAACCTGGACGGCATCCTGTTCGACTACGGGACCATGATCAGGAATGTTCTGCGGCACGCGGACGTGGCAGGTTCCCTGCCCTGGAGAGGATGGGACAAGGTCCCGCTGACCTCGGTGTTCACCGTCCGGGGCTGCTCAATGAACTGCGCTGAGTGCGGCGGTTCCCATTTCGCCAATACCAAGGTCGTCTGCCGTCGCCGGCCCGCGTTCCGGCAGCCGGAGCAGCTGGCGGACGACATGGCCGGAATCCAGGAATATCTGGGTGCGCCGGTCTTCGTCGTCGGCGACCTGCGGCAGGGCGGCCCGGATTATGCCGACCGCTTCCTCAAGGCGGTGCGCGAACGCGGAGTGGAGAACCACGCGGTCATAGAGCTGTTCAGCGGTGCCGGGCCGGAGTACTTCCGGAAGCTTGACCGGGCCTTCGAAGGCGGCTGGTCGATCGAGTTCTCGCCCGATTCCTACGACGAGGCGGTGCGGCTGGCGCTCGGCAAGGGTTACACCAACGAAAACATCGAACGGACACTGCCCGCGGCGTTCGCCAACGGCTGCAGCCGCTTCGACCTGTTCTTTATGACCGGTCTGCCCCAGCAGACCCGGGAATCGGCGCTGGAGAGCGCGGAAGCAGCCAAACGGCTGTGGGGGCTGGTGAAGCCAGCAGATCATCTGTTCATCTACGATTCGCCCTTCGCACCATTTGTCGACCCCGGCAGCCGGGCCTTCGAGGACCCGGACAGGTGGGGTTACAAGCTGCGGGCGAGGACCCTGGAGGAGCATCGGAAGCTGCTGGACAATCCCTCATGGAAACACGTGCTCTCGTACGAGACTAAGTGGATGACGCGTGACGACATTGCCGAGACCTCTTACGATGCAGCGGTCGTGCTGACGAATGCCGAGCATGATGCCGGGCGCATCACTGCGGAGGAAGCAAAGGCCCGCAACAGGCGGACCGAGACCGCCCGGGAGCTGATGCACCGGATCGACAAGATCTTGGAGGTGCCGGACACATCGGAGCGGGAACGGCAGTTGTGGGCCGTAAAAGAGGAAGGAGTGCAGATGATGGACTCGACTATCACTGACAAGAACGATCTTGACTGGAACACCGGCTCGGTGTACCGTTACGCTCCCCGCATGGCAGTCGGGCTGCTGAAGAAAATGATCCGCGGCCGGCCGTAAAAAGGCCGGACCGCAGAGATGGTTTCACTGACGCCCCATTTCCTGGGATTTTTTAACCGTGGCGTTGACCGCGTCGATTAGGATAGATTTAAAGTCCTTTTCCTGCAGGGTCTTCACGCCCTCTATGGTGGTGCCGCCGGGAGAGCAGACCCCGTCAATGAGCTGTTCCGGTGTCATTCCGGAGTTCAGTACCATCGCGCCGGCACCGACCATGGACTGGGCGGCAAGGGTCAGCGCAGCGTCCCGTGACAGGCCGTGGAGCACGCCGGCATCCGCCATGGCCTGTACGGCCATATACAGGAAGGCCGGCGAACTGCCGGAGACCCCGGTGACGGCGTCCAGGTCACATTCACGAACTTCGACGGCGAGACCGATGGCGGACAGGATGCGGTCGGTGACCTCTCTGTCGGCCGGGGTGCAACCGGGACCCATGACATAGCCAGCTGCACCCTCGAGAACCATGCAGGAGTGGTTGGGCATTACGCGCACAATCCGGCAGTCTGGGACATAGGCAGCGAGGGTCTCGATACGCAGACCGGCGACGATGCTTATGAGCAGGTGCCGGTGTTCGAGCCGAAGTTTCTCCTCATTGAAAAGCGGGATGATGTTCTTAGGTTTCACCGCAAGGACGAGGATATCGGCAGCTTCGGCCGTTTCGGCGGCCGAAGCGAAGACCTGCACGCCGGTGTCGGCCGCGATGCGGTCGCGGGTGGCGGCGGAAGGCGCGCAGGCGGCGATTTCGTCCGCTGCGTATACCTCTTTGGCGATAAGCCCTTTGATCATTGCGCTGGCCATCCGGCCCGCGCCGATAAAACCGATTTTGACGGTCATTGCAATCAGTCCCCGGACGTGGGACCCCTTAATAAGGGCTTGCCCAGACGTTGGGCCGAAGTGACAAAATGCAGAGAGGCAGTTGGATTGTACATGTTTATCCTGTTTTGGGTTCGATTTCCCTCTATAATACTAAATCTGGTCGCGCGTGGCTCTTATATAGTTTTAGACCATCCCGAACCGCAATGTCACTAATCGCATCGTACTTGCCGTTGGTGTTCGTGGGGATTATTTCCCTGGGATTCGCACCGGCGGCATGGTTGGTATCAAGGTTCATCAGACCTTACAAACCTACCAAGTGGATGGAGGAGACATACGAGTGCGGATCCGTTCCGATCGGTGACGCGCGCGTCCAGTTCCGGCTGCAGTACTACGCTTATGCGCTTATTTTCGTGGTCTTCGATCTGGTCGTCACGTTCCTGCTCATTTGGTCCGTGGCTTACGGCGGTTTATCGCCGATGGCAACCGTGTGGATGTTTCTGTTCCTTGGAATTCTTATTTTGGGCGTCGCTTACTCGCTGAAGAAGGAGGAAACCATATGGATATGAGCCTCTACCCGCACGCCGTAGCCATGAGCGTCGACGAGTTCATGAGTTGGTCAACAGCCATGATTAATGACCTCATGTCCTCCGGCACCCGGCGGACGGTCGACAAACTGACCGGCCCGGTGTGGTCCTGGGCTATGAAAAACTCGATGCACCCGCTCCACTGGGGACTGGCCTGTTGCGCGCTGGAAATGGCCGCGGCTTCGGCTCCCCGTTTTGATGCCGAACGTTACGGAATGATCTACCGGTCCTCTCCGCGTCAGACCGATATCCTGCTGGTCAACGGCTGGATCTCGAAGAAGATGCGGCCCGGTATCAGAAGACTGTACGAAGAGATCCCCAATCCCAAATGGGTCGTGGCCATGGGCGAGTGTGCCATCTCCGGCGGCCCCTGGTACGATTCCTATAATACCGTGCAGGGTCTGGACCAGATCGTGCCGGTCGATGTCTACATGCCCGGCTGCCCGGTCCGTCCGGACGCCATGATCGACGGTTTCATGCTGCTTCAGAAGAAGATTGATGACTACTTCAGAAGAGGCTGCTTCCTGGAGGACTGAGATGAGCCCCATTCGCGAATACGACAGCTCCTGGGAAGGAGATATCGAGAACAAGCTGACCGAGAAGTTCGGTGACAAGATTAAGTTCACGGGGCAGGAGATCCGGCGGGTCTATGCCCACGTCGAACGCGATGCGATCTTCGATGTCTGCAAGTTCCTGAACGACGAGCTCAGTTTCGAACACTGTGCCAACGTTATCGGCGTCGACATGAAGGACTACATGCAGGTAGTCTACCATATTGACAGTTATACTACATATAAAGGAGAGTGCGTTGAGCTTACGGTCGACGTGCCCAACGACGACCCGCATGTCAAATCGGTCTCCTCCATCTGGGGCGGGGCCAACTGGAACGAGCGGGAAACTTGGGAGCTTTTTGGTATAGTCTTTGACGGCCACCCGCGGTTGGAACGGCTGCTCACGCCGGAAACGTATGAGTTCTTCCCGTTCCGGAAGTCCTACAAGCTGAGAGGGTGGGAATGATGGCTGACGACAATAGCGAACAAACCAAGACCGCCGGCCAAATGCCGGCCATGAAACCTGTGGTGGACGTCGCTGCTGAAACAGCGAAGATGGAAACCGACAAGATGTGGGTCATCATGGGCCCGCAGCACCCGTTCTCGCACGGCCTATGGACCCTGAAGATTAAGGTCGACGGTGAGATCGTGACGGATGCGGAGCCGATTGTCGGTTACCTGCACCGGGGCTGGGAAAAAGAGGCCGAGAACAGGCCTTACCCCAAAATCATCCCGATGGCCGACCGTCTCTGCTATGCAGCGTCCATGACGTACACCCACCTGTACTGCATGACCGTGGAGAAAGCGCTCGGCATCGACCCGCCGGACAAAGCGAAGTACATCATGATCATCGCCGACGAGATCAACCGGCTCCAATCACACCTGATGTGGCTGGCCGCCGTCGGTACCGACCTGGGCAACTTCACCGTCTTCCTGTGGGCCATGAGAGAGCGGGAATACTGGATGGACATGAATGTCCGCCTCTGCGGCGCCCGGATGACCACCAACTATCCGCGGATCGGCGGTGTGCGCAACGACACCCCCGAGCTTTTCGACCGTGACATCATCAGATGCACCGAACATTTCGAAAAGGCAGTGTGGGACATCATCGGTCTGATCGACGATTCTTCCATCTATGTATCCCGTATGAAAAATACGGGTATCCTGACCCCGGAACAGTGTGCGAACCTCGGCATCACCGGTCCTGCCCTGAGAGGCACCGGCGTCGACTTCGACCTCCGCCGGGACGACCCCTACTCCAATTACGACCAGATCGACTTCGATGTTCCGGTCCTGAAGCAGGGCGATTCCTACGCCCGGTACATGGTCCGCGTTGAGGAGATGCTGCAGTCCTGCAAGATCATCAAACAGGCCATGGCGAAGGTCCGGGCGCTCGGCAAGAACGCCCCGTACCGTCTGAAGGTCCCGAGCAACGTCCCGGCCGGCCGCCACTTCGCCAAGCTTGAGGACCCGCGCGGCGAGTCCATGATGTATCTAATTTCCGACGGCACTGACAAGCCCTACCGGCTGAAAGTGCGCAGTCCGATCTTTGTCAACGTCTCCGCGTCCCGCGAGCTCTGCATGGGCTGCCGGATCGCGGATGTGCCGGCCATCATGGCTATGATCGATATGTGTCTCGGAGAGACTGACAGGTGATGCCGATGGTTTACAGCAGTATTCTCGACTGGGTCAATTTCCCGGACATCATGGCGAACCCGTACTACCCGTTCGAAACGTACAATCTGCCGTACGACATCTCCCAGAAGCTTTGGGAGATCATCGGCGGTACGATTGCCTGGCTGATCAACCTGCTCTTCCCGGGCAATCCGGTATCGGAGTGGCTGGTCTGCGACATGACTGTCAACTTCTTCGCGCTGATCATATTCATGATCGTTGTCTTCCTAGTGGTGTTCATAGGTATTCTGATATCACTGTGGGAAGAGCGTAAGGTTCTCGGTAGGACCATGGACCGGCGCGGTACCATGGTCGGCATGAAAGGTTTCCTGCAGTGCGTCGCCGACGGTTTCAAGACCTTCATGAAAGAGGACACCCAGCCCCGCAAAGTGGACCGGATGACCTACATGTGGACCGTCTCTCTGGTCATCGGCACCTCGATGCTGATCGCCTGCATGATCCCGCTGTCCGACCGGTGGTATGTGGTCAACTACAACACCGGTCTGCTCCTGATCATGGGCCTGTTCGCCCTGGCACCGTTCTTCATTCTGGTGTCGGGCTGGTCCCAGAACAACAAGTACTCCCTGATCGGCGGTATGAGAGCCGCCGAGATGATGATCTCCTACGAGATCCCGATGCTGATCCTGATTGCGACCGCCTGTCTGATGGCAGGTACGTTCAACATCGGCGGCATCGTTCAGGCTCAGTATGACACGATGCCGTACTTCATCCCGCAGTGCATCGGTTTCGTTACCTTCTTCGTCTGTGCGAACGCGGAGGCGGAGCGGACGCCGTTCGACCTTGCAGAGGCCGAGTCGGAGCTCGTCGAAGGCTGGCAGACCGAGTACGCCGGCATGAAATGGGGTCTTATCATGCTCGCCGATTACATGAGAGGCTATGTTTCCTGCGCCATGATTACCATCCTGTATCTGGGCGGCTGGAACCTGCCGTTTATCGGCGACCTCAACAACTACGTGCCCGAGCTCGTCTTCCTGCTGAAGACCTGGCTGGTGTTCTTCGCGATGATCATCGTGAGAGCCGCCCTGCCGCGGGTCAGGACCGATCAGATCCTCAATCTCGGATGGAAGGTGTTCATGCCTCTGTCCATCATCAACCTGGTCATCGTGCTGCTCCTGAAGATGGGAGGTGTGTTCTGATGACTATGGACTATCTGGAAAAATACCGGGACGGACGGGTGAACACGGCCAAGACCCTGTGGGTCATGAAGCCGATTTATCTGATTCTCAGGCTGTTCAACAAGACGGTAGTTCACCGGCCTGTTACCATCCTGTACCCGTACGAAAAATTATGGATGCCTGACAACTACCGCGGCCGGCCGGCATTGGCCTTCAACGCCTGTATCGGCTGCGGCATGTGCGCCCGGATGTGCCCCACCACCGCCATCGTGCTGGTCGAGTGCCCGGACGACGAGGGCAAGCCGGTGAAGCGCCCTCAGGTCAACATGGGCCGCTGCTCGTTCTGCGGCTACTGCGCTGAGTACTGCCCGACCGACGCCATGACCATGAGCCCCATAGTGGAGCTCGCGGAATATACCCGGGCGGACCTCATCTACGGTCCGCGCCGGTTGGCGTACGATCATACGACCGACGGCATGAAGATCGACATCGAGGAGACCCTGCTCTCCGACTACCAGGCCGGTAACGGCGAGCGGCGGATCAACCCCGCGAAGACCGACCGGCCCGTACTCGACAACGCCAAGTGCATTAGCTGCAAGAAATGCTTCAAGAGCTGCCCCGTCCAGGCTATCACCATGGAGGAGCACGGCAAGAACGCGAAGGGGCGCCCCATCCTGTGGCCGTCGGTGGATGACCAGAAATGTGTCTCATGCTACACCTGCGTGGATGTCTGTCCCAAGAGTGCGCTGCATATGAACGAGGTGCTGTGAGATGGGTCTACTGTGGAATATTTGGGACGGGTTCTGCAACTTTGCGAACTACGTCTGGAGCAACGGCGACCTCCTGGCCTTCCTCATCGTGGCCGCGCTGGGAGTGGCGGCCGCGATATATGTGGTCACTGAAAAACAGTCGATGCACAGTGCGTTCTACCTTGCGCTGGTGTTCGTTACCGTCGCGGTGACGTACTTCTTCCTCGAGGCGGAGTTCATCGGTGCGATACAGTTGCTCGTGTACGTCGGTGCGATTACCATCCTCTTCGCCTTCTGTATCATGGTAACGAAACGGCGTGTGAAAGGAGATGAGTTCGATGAATAAGAGAGCAGCCATGGGAGCCACGGTGGCGGTCCTGCTGCTTGTGGTGCTCACCGTTTCGATCTACGAGACGCAGTGGGACGACTATATGACCAATGACAGTCCGGAGAACATCCCGTTCGTCGACGACGTTGACGACGAAGACAACCTGGACGAAAGCTCGCTGAACTACGCCCTGTTCGAGGACTACGGCCCGCTCCTGCTGGTGCTGGCCATCCTGATGTTCGGGGCCATGATCGGCGGAGTCTGTATTGCGAGAGAGGAGGTGGAGCAGGATGATACCAATTGAATACTTCCTGACCTTCGGCGCCATCCTCTTTGCCATCGGTGCCTACGGCGTCCTGACCAAACCGAACGCGATCGTCGTGCTGATGTGCATCGAGCTGATGCTCAATGCCGCGAACATCAACTTCGTGGCCTTTGCCGCTTACACTAGCGATCCGATCGGCCAGGTCATGGTCCTCATGACCATTTCCGTCGCCGCCGCTGAAGTGGCGGTCGGCATTGCGGTAGTGCTCAATTCGTACAAGATGAAGAAGACGACCGACGTCAACGGTCTGACCTCCATGAGGTGGTAAGTTGATCGTTGAATACGTTTGGCTCGTTCCTCTCATCCCTATCCTGTGCTTCGTGCTGGTCGGCTTCTTCGGAAACCACATGCATCAGGGCGGCGGCTATCTGTCCATTGCGGGCGCGGCGGCCTCCTTCATCATCTCGATCGCCGTTTCGGTCGAGTTCTGGACGTCGGCAGCTTACACTGACCCGGGCTATGTCACCAACAGCATCACCTGGTTCAGTCTGGGCGGTCACGATGTCAATCTCGGTTACTACGTGGATTCGCTCGCGTGTCTCGTAATGCTCTTCGCATCGTTCATCTCGATGCTGATCTTCATCTACTCGCTTGGTTACATGGGCGACCAGGGCGGCCGCAAGCGGCGGTACTTCGCCGAGGTTTCCCTGTTCCTGACCGGCATGCTCGGTCTCGCAGCCTCCAGCAACATGATCGAAATGTTCGTGTTCTGGGAGCTGATGGGCCTCTGCTCCTACCTGCTCATCGGCTTCTGGAGTTTCAACCACCCCGAGGGCGATGCCAAGGCCATCAACGCCGCTTCGGCGGCCAAGAAAGCCTTCCTGGTCACCCGGGCCGGCGACGTCTGCCTCATGGGAGGCATGTTCGTTCTGTTCCAGGCCATGGGAAGTCTCGACTATACGGTCATCTTTAACACCGCCAACCTCAACGCGGCCAACCCGGACACCCTGTTCTTGGCCAGTCTCCTGATCTTCGGCGGCGCGATCGGCAAATCTGCCCAGTTCCCGCTGATGGACTGGCTGCCAGATGCTATGGCCGGTCCGACCACCGTCTCCGCGCTCATCCATGCGGCGACCATGGTCAAGGCCGGCGTTTACCTGGTGGCACGGTGTTTCCCGCTGTTCGTTATGAACATCGACGTGATGCTCTTCGTGGGTGTCATCGGCGGTGTAACGGCGTTCTTCGCGGCCACCATGGCCATGAACAACATGAACATCAAGAAGGTCCTGGCTTACTCGACCCTCTCCCAGCTCGGGTATATGTTCCTCTCGCTGGGCGCGGGCGGCTATCTCATGGCCCTTGGTATGCAGTCCGGCGACACTGCGCTGATGGCAGCGGGCGCGCTCGGCTACACGGCCGGTATCCTGCACATGGCGAACCATGCCTTCTTCAAGGGCCTGCTCTTCCTGTGCTCTGGGTCGGTCATCCACTCCTGCGGGACCGAGGACATGCGCCTCATGGGCGGCCTCGGCAAGAAGATGAAGATCACCTCGATCACAATGCTGATCGGCTCCCTGTCGATCGCCGGCTTCCCGTTCTTCGCGGGCTTCTGGTCCAAGGACCTCGTCCTGGAGACCGCTCTCGATGCGGCGGGCAACGGCGCCTGCGGCTGGATCTTCCTGCTGCTGTGGTTCCTGGGCGTCGTTACGGCCTTCATGACCGCGTTCTACATGTTCCGGCTGTGGTACATGACCTTCGCGGGCGAGCCCCGGGAGAACGCGCAGAAGAGCCACGGCGAGTCGCCTCACAGTATGACCATACCGCTCTGTGTGCTCTCGTGCTTTGCATTCGCGTTCGGCTTCGTCCTGCTGTTCGGCTTCGACGGCCTGTTCACCATCGGTCTCAACGCCGACGGGCTCTGGCAGGTCGGCGGCGTTGCCGGCGCCGGTGCGGTGCACTACTTCCTCGAGCTGTTCACCAATCCGTACACCTATCTCACCATCATCCTGGTCCTGGGCGCAATCTTCCTGGCATACCTCATGTACTGCAAGAAGACCGTGGACCCCGGCAAGTTCAACAAGCACGGCCAGGCCTGGCTTTACAAGGCCTGCGCCAGCCGCTGGTGGCTGCCGGAGATCTACAACCAGGTCTCCTGGAAGCTCGGTTACGGCGTGGCCAAGTGTGTCGACTTCTTCGACCGCCAGGTCATCGACGGTACCGTGAACGGTCTCTCGAACGCCGTCATCGGCGGCGGCGAGCTGGCCCGGAAAGCCCAGGACGGCAATGCCCACACCTATGCGGGTGTCGTCATCGGCGGCGCGGTCGCGCTCTTTGCGGTCGCGCTAATCCTGTTTGTTGTCTACGGAGGAATCTGAGATGGAAGGTTCGTTCTTACTGCCGGCTCTGGTGCTGGTACCCCTGATCGGGGCCATTATCACTCTCTTCATGGGCGGAAAGAGACAGAAATATGCCAAGTACACCGCCTTTGTGACAACTCTGGTCATCCTTGCGATCGCCGTCGTGCTCCTGCTCGCCGACGATCTCAGCGCTTACGACTTCAGCGCGAACTGGATCGACACCGCCGGTGTGAAGATGAATCTCATCTTCCGCGTCGACGGCCTGAGCATCCTCATGGTCTTCCTGACCTCGGTGCTGGTACCTCTGGCGCTGGTCTTCTCCTATAAGGAGGGCGACCGGCCCAATTACTTCTACACTCTGCTGCTCGCGATTGAGTTCGGCCTGCTGGGAGTGTACACTTCGGCGGACTACTTCCTCTTCTACATCATGTGGGAGGTCACTCTGATTCCGTTCTACTTCCTGATCTCGTGGTACGGCGGCCCCCGCCGGCATTACGCGGCCATCAAGTTCCTCATTTACACCCACGTCGCGTCGCTGGTCATGCTTATCGGATTCTTTGCTCTCGGCTTCGAGGCCGCGGCAATCAACGGGGCCGGCGTCAACTTCAGTTTCGACTACATCAACAGCGCCGTCGGCGGTTTCGGCGAGGTTTTCCAGACGCTCGTCTTCGGACTGCTGTTCTTCGGCTTTGCCGTCAAGATGCCGGCCGTCCCGTTCCATACCTGGCTGCCGGACGCCCATACCGAAGCCCCGACCGCGGGATCCGTCCTGCTGGCCGGCGTCATGCTGAAAATGGGTTCCTACGGCATCATCCGGATCTGTCTGGAGAACCTCCCGTTGGGAGCGGTCAACTGGCAGAACGTCATGATCTTCATCGGAGTCCTGTCGATGATCTACGGTGCCTACGCCTGTATCGCGCAGCGCGATCTCAAGAAGATGGTCGCGTACTCATCGATCAGCCATATGGGTCTCGTCATGGTCTCGATGGGCTGTCTCTCCGACATCGGTATCGAGTTTGCCATCTTCCAGATGTTTGCCCACGGTCTCATCTCTGCCATGCTCTTCATGGTCTGCGGCTGGGCCGGTCACAGCGTCGGGACCAGAGAGATCCCGCTGCTGGGCGGATTGGCGGGCAAGCTGCCCTACTTCGCTACTTTCATGATGTTCGCGTTCATGGCTTCGCTCGGTCTCCCCGGCCTCATCGGCTTCTGGGGCGAGTTCGGTATCGTCTACGCGTTCTACGAGTGGATGGTCGCGAACAACGTCATCTATCTTCTCGTGCTGCCGCTGCTGTCCCTGCTTCTGACCGCAGGTTACTATCTGTGGGCCATGCAGCGGACGCTGTTCGGCAAGCTGACGGACAGAATCGATCTGAGCAAAGCTCACGACATGGACAGGATCGAGGCCATCGTGCTCGGCGCACTGGCCTTCCTGGTTGCCATATACGGTTTCTGGCCGGACCTGGCGCTTCACTACATCGATCTTTATGCCATCGGCTTCTTCGGGGTGATCTGAAATGGATGCAAGCATTGTTACCGGAATCTTCGGGGCCTACACCCCGATCGCACCGATGATCATCATGATCATCGGCGCCCTTATCATGCCGGCGCTCTACTTCGGATTCAAGAAGAAGGCGCCGGTAACGGCCGTGCAGATGATCATTATCCTCATCTCGCTGGCCCTGAACATGATCCTGCTGGGCACGGGTTACGAGGCGACGTACGCGAACCTGTTCACGTACGACGCGTTCTCGGGTCTGCTCATCCTGCTGTTCCAGATCGTCGTAGGCATTGTGGCCTTCGTCTCCTACAGCAGTATCGAGACCACCACTCTGCACTTCGGCGCGTACAGCTCTCTGCTGCTTATCGCGGCGGCCGGCATGATGTTCGTCGGCGCGGCGGACGATCTGATCTCCATCTTTGTGGGAGTCGAGACCGTCAGCATCTCCTCCTACGCCCTCGTGGCCATGAAGAGGAACGACCCGCGGGCGGCGGAAGCGGCGGTCAAGTACGTCATCATCGGCGGCCTGTCCACGGCTCTGACCATCTACGGCATCTCGATGCTGTACGGCGTGACCGGCACGGTCGAACTCTCCGAACTCGGTGTGGCGCTGGCGGCCAGCGGCTACTCGTGGGCCTTCATCATCGCGCTCATCACGATGATGGCCGGTTACGGGTTCAAGGTTGCCATGGTGCCGTTCCACATGTGGGCTCCGGATGTATACGAAGGTGCTTCAACACCGGTCTCGATCATGCTCGCCACCGGATCCAAGAAGATGGGCCTCGCGGTCTTCTTCAAGATCTTCCTGGTCATGCTCGTAACAGCCAACGTCGTCGGCGGCCTCGGCATTGTGGAGGTCCAGTACCTCTTCGCTATCGTCGCGGCCCTGTCCATGACGATCGGCAACGTCGTTGCCATCTCCCAGACCAACATCAAGCGGATGCTTGCCTACTCGTCCATCGCGCAGGCGGGCTACATCCTGATCGCCATGGCGGTCATGAGCCAATACGCCCTGTCGGCGGGTCTCTTCCACATGTTCACCCACGTGTTCATGAAGGGCGGGGCCTTCCTGGTCGTCGGTGCGCTCATCTGCGCCGGCCTGGGCGAGAAGATCACGGATTACAACGGTCTCGCGAAGCGGGCGCCGCTCGTGGCCTTCGCCATGCTGCTGTTCCTGTTCTCGCTGGCCGGTGTCCCGCCGCTGGCAGGTTTCACGTCGAAGTTCTTCCTGTTCTCCAGCGCGATATACTCCGAAGACGGCGTCATGACCCAATGGATCTGGCTGGCCTTTGTGGCCATCCTGAATTCCGCGATCTCCCTGTACTATTACGTACGGATAATCAAGGCCATGTACATCGAGAAGCCCGCCGCGGGTGCGGACAGCAAGCTGAAGATTCCGAAGACCTTCGCGATCGCTATCGCGGTCTGTGTCGTCTTCGTCATCGTGCTCGGTCTGTACCCCGGCATCATCATGGACTACTGTGCCCAGGGTGCGGCGGCGCTCTTCGGTCTGATCTGAGGTTCAACACCCAAACCATTTCCCGGCCCCCCGGGGCCGGTCCCTTTTGTGCTGTTTTCCGGCAGGATCCGTGTCGTTCTGTTTTGATTGGTTTATATATCCAATCAGTTCCTTCTCCTAGATATGTACAAGATCGCCGTCTACGGGAAAGGCGGGGTCGGCAAATCGTTGCTGGCCGCCAATCTCTCATATCTGCTGTCCCGCCGCGGACTGAAGGTTCTCCACGTAGGCTGCGACCCGAAGCACGATTCCACCCGGCTGCTGACCGGCGGGGTGTCCCAGAGCACTTTCCTGGATGCGTTGACCGAGCACCGGGAGGACGGGGTCGTACAGGACGGTATCAACGGTGTCCGTTGTGTCGAGTGCGGCGGTGCAGAGCCCGGCATCGGCTGTGCGGGCAAGGGAATGCTTGCCATGTTCACATATGTCGAACAGCACACGCCGGCGGACACCGATCTGCGCATCTGCGATGTGCTAGGGGACGTGGTCTGCGGCGGGTTCTCGGTGCCTATGCGGCGGGAGAATGTGGACGGCATAATGATTGTCACGTCGGAAGAGTTCATGTCGATATATGCGGCTAATAACATCCTGCGTGGCCTGCGCAACCTTAACGGAACGTCCTGCATGCTGGGCCTGGTGCTGAACAGCCGGAACCCTGAAGATGAGGGCCGGGTGCGGGAGTTTGCCCGGGCGGTGCAGATACCGATCCTCGGCCGTATAACCCGCAGTCCGCTGTTCTCACAGGCCGAAGGGTTCGGCCGGCCGGAAGCGGAGGCCTTTCCGGATTCGGCGGCCACCCGGGAACTGACGCATCTGGCGGACCAGGTGCAGGCAGCGATGACGGGACAGCTCCGGCCAGTGATGCCCAGGCCGCTGGGCGATAAGGCCATGACCGAGATTGCCGCCGGCCGTCCGGTGACCGACCCGGGTATGCCGGCGGTACGAACGGCCTGCCGTTTCGATGCCTACGACCGGGAACGGCGCGTATGTTACAAAGGCGATTTCGTCATGCCGGCCTGTACCTCCCACGGGGCGGTGGAATTGCTGCTGGCGGTCAGTGACGCGGCCATCGTCCTGCACGGGGCCCGCAACTGTGCCTTCTTGATGGAGTACGCCTGGCGGCGGCGGGCGGCTCTGTCCGCCGGCGGTCGGTCGCCGGCCCCGACCAATCTTTACAGTACGGAAATGGACGGACGGACCACCTTCGGCGGCGATACCGCGATTATCAAGGCGGCCGTGGCGAGAGCGGCGGGCGACGGGTTCCGGGAGATCTTCGTGGTCCCCACCTGCACGCCGGAGACCATTGGCACCGACCTGCCGGCCGTCTGTGCGCAGATCAATCTGTCGGGCGTGACGGTCACACCGGTAGCGGCCGACCCCGAGTTCCTGAGCAGTAAGTTCGGCGGTTACGGCGGGGCGCTGCAGGCCCTGGCCGGGCTGATCGACTGGAGCCTGCCGACGGTCCCGCACACCGTCAATCTCTTCATGTTCGAGCCGAACTATCTGATCCGGCCGGAGAACCGCCGTTTCATATACGGACTGCTGGCGGCCTTCGGTCTGAAACTGAACGCCATTTTCATCGAAAAGGTGACGACAGATCAGATCCGGCAGGCGGGGACGGCCCAGTACAACCTGGCGATTTCCGACCATCCGCTCGACCTGCGGATCGCCGACGTATTCCTGGCCGGTAAAAGGCCGTGCAAGGTAATCAACGCCCGGTTCGGCCTGGCGGGTGAATACGAATGGATCGACGCGCTGGCCGTTCTGACCGATCAGCCGGAACGGGGTATGGCAGTTAAGCAGCAGGTCAGGGACCGTTATCAGGCCGGATTGGCGGAGTTCCGGCCGCAGCTCGCCGGCAAAAAAGTGCTGTTCTATACCCGGTCCGACAGCGACCTGAGCTGGGTCGTCCCCATCCTTCAGGACCTGGACACCGACATCGTCGGCATAGCCACCTGGCGGGACCGTATCACCGACCTGCGGCCCGACCGGACCGGACATCCGGAGATCCCGCGCTTCCGCGAGGTAGAGCTCTGCGGGCTGCCGGATGTGGCCCGGCGGTACGGAGCCGACCTTCTGCTCTCGTCCGACCTGCGGGTCGGCCGGCAGGGTTTCCGCTGGACCGGACTGTCGACGCCCTATCTGGGCGTGACCGGGGCGCTGAGTTGGGTCCGGCGGATGGCCGCGGCCCTGAAGACCCCGCCGCAGGAAGGCTGGAGGAAGGTGGAAATATGAACACGGAACCAGACGGATTCCTCGGCGCGGTGCTGGCGGCCGAAGGCTTTCCCGGCATGACGGCACTTATCAACGGGCCGGGCGGCTGCCGTTCCCGGGCCCAGATTCTCGTCCGGGAACTGACCGGCACTTACGAAGGCGAAGACCCCGGCTGCTGCAGATCGAAATATTTCAGCCGGCAGACGCGGCTGCCCTGCACTTATCTGAACGCTGACGACATCATCTTCGGCGCGGGGAACAAGATCGCCGAAGGTCTGCGTTCGGTGCTGTCCGCAGCAGGGCAGACCGATGCGGTACTGGTCGACACGCTGGGTGCCTCGGTGCAGGTGACCGACCGGCGGACTGCTGTGGAACGCTCCGGATTTGCAGAGCGGACGGTCCTCGCCGATCCGGACCTGGCATCGCTTACCTGCGGCGAGGGTTTCGACCGGACCGTTACGGCCATCGTGCAGCATTGGCGGCCGGTCCAGGGACACCGCGGCAGACCGGCCGTGAATCTGCTCGGCTACAGTTACGGCGACAGTGGCTGGTCTTTCGGCCGTCAGAATCTGACCGGACTGATCGGACTGCTGGGTGTGGATGTCATCGCCTGTCCGGGCTGCGGCAGCGGCAAAGAGGAGATCGCTGCTTCCGGCGCAGCCGATCTGAACATCCTCATCCATCCGGAATATGCTGCCGATACTGCCGCCTGGTACAGCCGGGAACTCGGCATACCGACACGGGTCCCGGCGCACGGTGCCCCGATCGGATATCCTGCGATCCGGTCATTCCTGACGGAGACCGCTGCGGCGCTCGGTCTCGACCCGGCACCGGCCTTGACGGCCGTGACGGCGGAAGAGCAGGCGGTGGCCAGTATCCTGGCCAGCAGTGACAAGGCCGCCGGCAGTCTGCACGGTTACGGGATGTTCCTTGCCGGCATGCCGTCGACGGTGCTGCCGCTGGCGGAGTGGCTCCGCGACTGGTTTTGCCTGCTGCCGGCAGGGGTTGTCCTGACCGAGCGGGCAGAGGCTCCGCACCGGCCGGCAGTAGCCGCGTTCCTGGACAGTTGCGGATGCGGCGGGGCGCTCGGCCGCCGGGATCCGCCCGACTGCCGGGCGGTGCTGACCGACGGTTTCGCTGCCGCGGCCTATCACTCAGCCAATCCTGAGACTGCCTGTTTGGCCATCGCCCCGCCGTACCCCGACCGGGCCCCGTTCACCGACGCCAGTCTCGTCGGTCTCGGCGGGGCGCGCCACCTGCTCGACGGGCTGATCAACGGTCTGCGGATTTTCCGCTGCGGACAGCCGACAATGGCCGACTTCCGCTGAGCCGGCGGGGGCCTGGCGGAGCAAGCGATAACGTTTAAGTACGCTCTGACCATGACGCAATCCATGGTACAGGCCTGGCATGAGTGTATCTCATCCGAACTGGAGCGGGTGGAAGCCGTGATGAATGATGTCACGCGTTCCGACAACCCCCAGCTGCGGGAGATGTGCCAATACGTCCTGTCAAATCACGGTAAACGGATCCGGCCAGCGATCACCATCCTTTCCTATTATTCGTGCGGCGGCCGGGACGCCAAGCGGGCGATAGACGTCGGCGCGGCCATCGAACTGATTCACAATGCCACCCTGATTCACGACGACATCAATGACCAGGGCGAAGTACGGCGGGGCGCCAAGGCCCTGTACAAAGAGTATTCGCTGGGCAAGTCCATTGTCGCCGGCGACTACATGTTCGCGCTCGGCTTCCGGCTCATCGGTTCTGCGGCACCGGCCATCGTCGACTACATTGTCGAGGCCGCTTCTGCTATGGGTACCGGGGAGTTCTCCCAGAAACGCTACGAACGGAACGTCGCCGTGGGCGAACCGCAGTACATGAACATCATCAGTGGCAAGACCGCCCGGC
>Ga0172378_10001771_pt1 | contig 20010 bp, 14 predicted proteins | sample GrowelOW332metaG_FD_119755 | JGI IMG/M metagenome (GOLD analysis project Ga0172378, IMG submission 119755) | Groundwater microbial communities from an aquifer near a municipal landfill in Southern Ontario, Canada - Pumphouse #3_1 metaG | ecosystem: Environmental > Aquatic > Deep subsurface >... | reverse complement strand
TTACGGCCCGCTCGGGGTTGATCTTAAGAAAAATATTCAGGCTGCATGGTGGAAGGAAATGACACAGCTGCACGACGATGTAGTTGGACTTGATGCTTCTATTTTTATGCATCATACAACATGGGAAGCGAGTGGTCATGTTGCACATTTTTCAGATCCGATGATTGACTGTACGGAATGTAAATCACGTTTCCGTGCTGATCAAATGATTGAAGAATACTGTGCTTCGCATCATGTTACACCGGCTAAACCTGTCGATACAATGACTCATGAAGAAATGAAATCATTTATTGAAGAGAATAACATTGCATGCCCGACGTGCGGTAAGCACAACTACACTGATGTACGAGAGTTCAATCTTATGTTTAAGACTCATCTTGGACCAGTAGAAAACGACACATCAATTGTATACCTTCGTCCGGAAACCTGTCAGGGAATTTTTGTGGATTTCAAGAACATTGTGCAGTCGAACCGTCTGAAAATTCCGTTCGGAGTTGCCCAGGTCGGAAAATCATTTAGAAACGAGATAATTTTCAAAAACTTCATATTCCGTACCTGTGAATTTGAACAGATGGAAATGGAATATTTCTGCAAACCGGGAACAGATGTTGAGACGTTCGAATACTGGCGGCAGCAGCGCTGGAATTTCTATAAGAAATACGGTATTTCTGAAAAGAATCTGCACTGGAAACATCATGACAAACTCGCGCATTATGCAAAAGATGCTTATGATATCCAGTATAACTTCCCGATCGGATTCGAGGAAATAGAGGGTGTACACAACCGTACAGACTTTGACCTGACACAGCATTCTAAATACAGTGGAAAAGATATGGCATACATTGATCAGGAAGACGGCAATAAACGTTATATCCCGTATGTTATTGAAACATCCGCCGGTTTAAACCGCAACCTTCTTATGTTCCTCTGCGAAGCATATGAGGAACAGAATGTTGCAGCGGACGGTAGTGAGGATTATCGTACGATACTTCACCTTGATCCGCGTCTGGCACCGGTCACCGTTGCAGTCCTCCCGATGATGAAAAAAGACGGACTTGCAGAGCTTGCAAAGAAAATTCAGCACGAATTAAAAGAAGATTTTGTGACTGATTATGATGTGAGCGGTACTATCGGTAAACGGTACCGCCGGCAGGACGAAGTTGGTACTCCGTTCTGTGTCACGATCGACTATCAGACAAAAGAAGACAATACTGTAACAATTCGTTTTCGTGATTCAATGGAACAGATTCGTGTAAAACGTGAAGAACTTATTCCGGAACTGCAGAAAGCCATCAGAGATTATAAACCGGTGGAGAAAAAATAAGTGGAGTACGTAAGGCTTGGTAAAACAGACCTTCTCGTAAGCCGTACGGCATTCGGCGCTATGTCATTACAGGATGCAGAAAACGCCGAGACTGCCGGTTCTCTTATCCGCAAAGCATATGATGCAGGAATTAATTTCTTTGATACGGCACATAACGAACCGGACAGCGAAAAGCTGCTCGGTGATTCACTGCACGAAATCAGGCAGAATGTGCGCGTTGCAACAAAAACTTCTGCATCGTCGGTGCAGGAGATTTATCGTGATTTGGATGAAAGCCTCAACGCCATGCATTGTGATTATATTGATTTGTATCAATACGAAATTACAAATTTTATTCCGTTAAAGGATGGTACAGATGGAATTTATACGGCATTGCTTGATATGAAAGCTTCCGGAAAAATAAAACATATCGGTATTGCAACAGAAGACTATGAAACTGCAGGGAAAGTTATTCGGAGCGGTATGTATGAAACACTCCAGTTTCCGTTCAGTATGATAAGTCCTACAGCTACCTCGTCGCTTGTAGATCTCTGCGCAAAATTTGATATGGGATTTATCGCCATGCAGCCATTATGCGGCGGTGTGCTTACAAATATTCCTCTGGCATTCGGTTTTTTGTATCAATATGAAAATGTTATTCCGGTTTGGGGTGCACGGACAATAGAAGAACTTACTCAGATTTTATATTTTAACGATCATCCGCCCGTAATCGATGATGCCTTTAAGCAGGATGTTGATAAGGTAAGAGCGTTTTTTAATTAACAGTCGGAACTGATTGTTTATTTTCGTTGTTTGTGGCAGCCAGACTTTTCATAACGTCGTCGAGTTCCTGCTTACTTAATACCCGTACGACTTTTTTATCAGTATCGTTCGTTTGTACTGTTTTCGGGGTACCGTCGCTTTCTTTTTCGCGGAGCAACTGAACCAGCGGATTTTTTGGATTGTCCGGATTAACATCAGTAACCTGTCCTATTTTCCCGTTTATAAGATAGACGTACGCTCCTATAGGGAACAACGACAGACTGTAAAGCAGTGCCTTGATAACAGTCTCATCGTACTGATGATTTTTATTTTTGAGCATTTCGACCATTGCGTCGAATGTAGAACGCTCTGTCTTGTATACACGGGGAGCTGTGATTGCTTCGAACGAACAGGCAACAGCTATGATTTTTGCATAGACCGATATTTTTTCACCGGTAAGATGCCGTGGATATCCGGAACCGTTTTCCTTTTCGTGGTGTTCAAGAACTCCGAGCTGTATGGTAAGAGGAAATTGAAGTTCCTTGACAATTTCAAATCCTATAACAGGGTGAGTTGCTATTTGAGCGCGTTCAGATTGTGAAAGTTGTTTATCTGTCAAATAAAGCTGCGGAGGCAGCCTGATCATACCTATTTCGTGGAGCATGCAGGTCATTCCAAGTTCAATAAGTTTTGACAGGCTCATGTGCAGCTGCAGTCCTATTGTAATTGCAAGAACTGTTGAACGCATTGAGTGGGTAACAAGAAAATTTTTATTGCGGGCTTCTGCTGACGGTGTTATACGGAGTACATACCTTCTGTTTTCTTTTATAAATACACAAAGATCCTTTACTGTATCTGAGAGTTGACTCTGATTAATTTCACGGTGAGTTGCATAGCGTGTATATACGTAGTTAATGTAATTCATGTATTCATTATATACATTTTGTACTGCCGCAAGGCGTGCTTTCTCAGAATTTTCAAGCGACCGGGATTTTGCGGCATCTTCCAGAGATCTTTTTACAGAACTGCTGACTGTTTCTGCAGAGTCGCTTTCTGATGACTGAAGAATGTCTGTTTCGTCATTAGCAGTGGCCGAAAAATCGCCAAGGCTTATTGTTCCTTCACTTGTGATTTCAGAAAATTCCCATTCACTAAGCGCTTTGAGAACAGCTTGCGTGACAGGAACTCCTGCAGGTTCGATAACAAACAATCTGTCTATAAAAAGATCTTTATTGAATGAGGTACCATCTTTTATTTCATCAGTTTTGAACGTATTCATGAAAGCCCTTTTTATACTATCGGTAGGTCTGTATAAAAAGATAATAATAAGAAGAAAAAAAAAGTTGAAAAACTCTTACACGGTTTTCCAACTTTTTCGTAAACATGATTTTCAGGTATTTTACAGGCGTCTGGATGTCTTTGTCCGCCCGTTATTAATACTGATATAATTATTATCGGGGACACAGAGTAAAACTTTACTAAAAACAAAATTATTTTGACAAAATTGTGCGGTATTCACAAACTGCACGGCATAACTCTGTATAGATGAACAAAGAATGTGTAAGAAATTCTATGTGCGGATCTTCAGACTGCGGTTGTGTTGTCTGCATTTTTTTCAGCTGCCTGCCGGTCTGGAATACGAATTCAACGGTATCTTTAAGGCTGTTCTGCTGTATTGCATTATCAACCGCTGTCAATTGTGAGAGTATTTTTGATATGACTGTACTCCGTGAGATGTCGGAAGCAGTACGTAGTGCCTCTTCGCATATGTCTTTACCTTTCTTTGCAGCAGTATACAGTGCTGACAGATTTTCAGTAAATTCTCTGAATACAGTGTCGAATTTCAGCGGTGAAGGATGTTGTTCGTTTTTTTCGCTTTGTGAAAAAAAGGTTTGTTTTTCAGCAGATATGTCTGTTTTTGATAATAGAGAATCGAAACCGACGGGAAGAATGCCCGGAATGGCAAGACCTTTCCGGCTGAATGTATATGTGCATGCATCCGTGCAACCTGACAGCCTGCTTTCAAACCACCATGCAAACATTTTCATCCGTGCGTCCGTAAGAACGGGTATACCCATATAGTCGCTGCCGAATTCCAGTCCGCCTGAGAATAAAGCCGGAAGGTTAATACTTTCTGCAGGACATGTACGGATTGAAACTGTATGGGCTGTCTGTTCAAATGTACTGCCCTTTATATGCGTCTTCCGCTCAGGAAAAGACAGATCCAGACCGGTTGTATATATTTCACGGCTTCCTGTAAGATATGCAAAATTCCATGCAGCCGATGCTACAGACCCTCCTGCGCCCAGATCACCTTTTTTTTCAAACCGTTCTTCAAACCACCTGCCTAGTGGGAAAAAAGATGAACAGAGAACTGTCTTTCTGCACGGAAAACGGTATACAGCCGGATATACAGCCGGGTCGGTAATAAGTACGCTTGACGGCGAGGAGAGTCCTGCTATATGACGGTACGCATAGTACTGCGGATCTGCGATAATAATAAAATCAGGTTCAACTCCTGTGCGCAGACATGCTCGGAGTGCCGTATCAACACAGACAATAATGGAATGCTTTTTGATTTCTGCAAGGTGCGGTAGTGCAGCCTCCAGCGACGGTCCTGCTGCAATAATTGTAAAAGGAAAATCAGCTCCCTTTCCGGAATAAATTTTTACACCTTCGAGAACTTTATATTGTTTTATATTTATACAGCTGTTACGCAGCCACAGCCTGCCGAACTTTTTAAGTGTAGCATTGTTTATATTGTCTTTCTGTCTGTTTCGTTCAACAAGCAGTCGTACGGTGTCAAAAAAATGCTGCGCATGTGCTGTCTGTGACGGAACAGAAAAGAACGCACTGTGTCCGGAACCTTCCTGTTCAATGAGAGGTATGACAGTTTCCGGTGGACAGCCGAGCGCGATAATACACGAATGGCAGGAAAATATCGGTGTCCAGTCAAGTAGTGTGAGCGCTGCAAAGAAATGTGCGGGATCAGGTTCTATGATGATAAGCGTACGGTCAGGATGAAGACGGGTATATGCGGAAGGAGTGTATCCTAAGCCGCAGCCGTAAAAAACAGCGGCTTTACAGTCATCAAAGTCTGACTTTTGTACTGCCTGAAATGATTCCTGTTCCGGATTGTACGAAGAGTGCAGGAGCATACCGTTTTCAGAAGCAATAACGCTTCCGTTTTTTGCCTGTAGTACAGTCCAGAACGTGACAGGCTTTCCCGTATCAGTTTCTGTTATCTGCAGGGAAAACATCTGCGCAAGAGAAGGAAAACGCGCGGTAAAAGAATCCCGGTTTTTATTCCAGATTGAGTTCAATTATCATATTCTCCGTAACAGCCGTGCCAGGCGGTGGATTCTGATTTGTAACCCAGCCGTTACCGTTCATTTTTACCTGAAGATCACTACGTTCCAGCAGCGGGAGCAGATCGCGTTTTGACATACCTGTGAAATCAGGCAGTGAGCTGCCGATTTTCAATTGTCTGCCTGCAGGAATTACAATGCGTCCGTTGTGCGATACCGAAGCAGCTCCTCCCCGGCTTAGTCCCAGATGATCAATTATTGCATCTGCCGCTTCCGCAATTACTGGTGCAACAATGCGGCCGGCATACGTTTCGCCTTTTGCTTTTTCTATTACTATATAAAGAATTATCTGCGGATCCTCGACAGGAAATATTGCGATACAGTTTGATAAAAAATCTGTCGTACTGTAACCGCCAAGTTTTTTGTCAGCCATCTGAGCAGTTCCTGTTTTAACACCGATTGAAATATCGCCGAGATTTGCCCGTGAGCCTGTTCCCGTTCTTGCAGTCGTTTCCATACAGCTTAAAAGGTATTGTGCCGTAGATTCTTTGAACATCCGGTCTTTATGCTGTACCTGATGTTCATAATACACAGAACCGTCCTTGTTTGTAATACGCTTAATAACGGTAAGCTGTACAGGTACACCTTTATCGGCGATGGAAGTTGCAGCCTGAACCATCTGCAGGGCAGAGACGCTTATTTCCTGACCTATGGCTATTGTAGGCTTGGAGCGGGCTGACCATAGTCTGCTGTTCGGATCCTTAACCGAACCCGGTGTTTCTCCCGGAAGTTCTATGCCTGTTCGTGATCCGAAACCGAGCCGCCTGATTCCTGCGATAAAGGCATCTTCGTCAATCCGTTCGCTCATCTGTCCGAGCGCATCGTTGCATGAGAGCCGGAGAGCATCTCGTGGTGTAACCCATCCGTGTTTGTCTAGACATTTTATCCGGATTATCTCCCCGCTGGGTGTTTTGTGGTCATATTCTCCATCGCAGTAGAAGCTGTCGCCTGCTTTTATAAGGCCAGAATCGTACAGCATAGCCACCGTAAAAATTTTAAAAACGGAACCAGGTTCGTATGCAGTCATTGCAGGGCGGTCTATTGTCTCATCAACGGAGGCAAAATTGTATTCGTTTAGATTTACAGCCGGCAGACTTATGTATGAAAGAATTTCTCCTGTTTTTGCTTCTGCAGCAATGAGCATCATACATTCTGCCTGTGTGTTTTTCATTGCTGTGTTTGATATCTGTTCAAGTTTGTACTGAAGGTTTGCATCAATCGTAAGGTAGACATTGCGTCCCTGTTCAATTTTTGCTGAATCAGCGGGTGCATCAGGCGAGAGCATCGACTGCATGGAATATTCGATACCGGAAAGGCCGTTACCATCGTCTCCCATGTAACCGATGAGTTGTGATGCAAGTGCATTTTCCGGATAGACGCGTCCCGGAATACGGTCGTACCTGACAAAGGTATATTTTTTTGCATCGGTGATTTGCTTCAGCTGGTCATATGCTGTCTGGTTTATCTTTTTTTTGAGATATACGAAACTGCTGTCTTTTGCATTTTCCAAAATAGACAGAATGTCTTTGCTGGTCATGTCAAGTACGGGTGCTATGTCTTTTGCGAATGTTTCTTTATCGGCGATAAGACGCGGCGTAACGCCTATGTGATAAAAGGTTGTCTGAACAGCAAGTGGTTTTCCGGAACGGTCTACAATAGAGCCTCGTTCTGTAAACTGAATCCGGGGCGTTAATTGTTCTACCGGTGTATACGCAAGTTTTGCATATTTTACGATAATATATCCACTGAATACAAGGATCGCAATACCGGTACCAATGATGCGTTTTTTACGGAAATAATCATTCATTTACCGATAACCTTGCCTACAATATTATTTACCGAGACAAATCCGTAACTGCGCGAATCAATTGACTGGTTATAGTTATCCCCCAGTGCAAGAATATAGCCTTCCGGAACATATACTGATGTATGCATCAGTTCGTATTGTTCTTTTGTCAGAGTAATTTTTTTGTCTCCCACTCGTAAACTATACCTTGAATCGGACGAATAATCCAGATGTGTGCCGGAAACGGCTGCACATCGTTTTATTACTATTTTGTTATCATGCAGGTAGATAACTATATCGCCCTGTTTCGGCTGTGCCCACTGTAAAAAAAAATTTCTGCTACCCGGTTTTACAAGGCCGTAAGCCAGTTTGTTTATAAATACAGAGGAACCGTTATGAATGGCCGGTTCCATGGATGCACCTGAAATGTGCAGAAAATCAATCACAAACAATTTAAGAATTACACCAACTGCTATTCCTGTAATAATCCAGATGAATACGTTTGTTTTTTTCCCCTTATTGTCTGCCATATCTTTATTCTAATATGAGTCAGTTTTTATGTCGATAGAACTATTATGGAAATTATCAGTTAAGTAGGCTTTGAAAGTGAATCTCATAGTATAATGCGCAGTTTCAGGACAAAACTGACAGCTTCTTTTCGCCCTCATGACCGTAACAAAGAACGTGACAACAGCCTTGTGTACAGTTTTGCCGGAACAGAACCGAAGCTTCCGTTTGCTTCCGCTGCTGTTCGGCCGCAGTTTTCGCTCCGTTCTGTTCTTTACACACTCGGTCGAACCGTGGACGAAATCCAGTCTCATATATGGATAGCCGCTGCTGTTCTGCTGTTTTTTTCTGTGTTTTGTGGTGCAGTACTTCTGTATACCTATGCTGCCAGTCATACAGGACCGCTCAGGCTCAGAGACAGTGGAAAAACGGAACTTGAAACACTCGACAAGGTAATGTCTTCTTTTGCAATAGACGGACGGGAAGGGTATAACGATAGCGGCGATATTCTTGACGATAACGGCAATGCACCGGTTGTTACAGAATCACTTTTTAAAAAACCGGTAACATTTAAAACATATAAAGTCGTAGCCGGTGATACGATCAGCGGTATTACGCGGAAATTCGGACTTACAAATCTTTCTACAATTATAGCAGTAAACGATATAGGAAATGTACGCGCAATGTATCCGGGGCAGAAACTCCGTATTCCGTCTGTAGACGGTCTTATATATACAGTAAAACCGGGGAATTCTCTTGCCGGTATTTCCGCAAAGTATACTATTCCTCTTGAGGATTTGCTTGATGTGAATGATTTATCTACCCAGACTATCAAAGCAGGACAGCAGCTGTTCATCCCCGGAGCAAAACTTAACTTGTCAGAGCTGCATGAAGCACTGGGCGATATGTTCAAGGTGCCGCTTACAGCAGTATTCCGGGTTACGTCCCCATTCGGCTGGCGGGCAGATCCGTTTACAGGAGTTCGTTCGTTTCATACAGGAATTGACATGGCATGTCCTGCTGGAACGTCGATCTATGCCTCTATGGACGGCAGGGTACTGACCGCAGGCTGGTCGAACATATTCGGCAATTACGTGATTATTACTCATCCGAACGGATACCAGACATTATACGGCCATATGTCAAAAGTATATGCAAAAAAAGGACAGACAGTAAATCAGAGAATGTGTATCGGCCTTGTTGGTTCTACGGGATATTCTACCGGGCCGCATCTGCATTTTACCGTGTATAAGAACGGCCGCCTTATTGATCCACGCACGGTTCTGAGAATACACTGATAGAAATTGTGGTTATGAAATTAATATGTTTCTGAAACGAGTGTTTTACAAAGTGATACGATATAGTTTATAATAAAATAACGGGAGGTGACCATTATGAAATCGGTAACAGTATGCCGCGGTTGCGGCCGTACGATTGATAATGATTTTATTTACTGCCCCTGGTGCGGTTATTCGCGCGTCGCCTGCGACGATAGTGCATCGCTTAATGCAGTTTTTAACCAGCTTGAACATCTTCAATCCGATTCCTGCAGTCAGCAGATAAATAAAATGGAAAAACAATTGAATAAGCTTGAACATGAACTCGATACGCTGGTTTTAAGTGCGGAGATGCATAAATGAAAATAACACGTACCGCAGCAGCATTGCTTATCTTATGTGCAGCCTTCCCGCTTGCTGCCGGTATTTCGTTCGGCAGTTCGGATTTGAACGATAACGATGAAGTTCTTTTTACGGTACGGCAGTCTCTTCCCGGAACAGTTTCATACCGTTCGCTTTTTTATGTAAAAATCGCAAATGGAGCCGCTTCGTCCGTGCCGCACATACTTACCTGCTATCCGGAACAGATGGAACTTCTTTCCGGGGGAACTGTATTGCAGATACGCAACCGTTATGGTACTGCGCATTTTTTGACAGAGAGTAGACAGCTTGAATGGAGTTGTCGTACAGAAACTCTCCCGCTGAATTCCATGAGACTTTCTGTACGTTCTGTCAGTCCTGATGGAAAATGGAGCTGCTATATTGAGAAAACCGGTTACGCAGAAGGAAGACTTGTCTTTGTGAATTCTTCAACGGGTAAAAAAACGGTGCTTGACGAACATGCTCCCTTTCGTTATGACACCGTACCGGTAAAATGGTCACCTGACAGTTCAGTCTTTCTTTACAGCAGAAATGATACTGTATATTTTTGTGATCCGGATGCCGTACAGCGTGGTGTTCAGATGGATGAAAAATATTGTGAAATTGGTACCGGTTCAATAGATTCCGTATGCTGGTCGGGCACTAGTCTGTTTTATATAGACAGCGACATTGTATATAAAATCGACATAAAAGGTTTGTATACGACAGGGTTGTATTCCGGTGTCATTGGGAAAGGTACACCATGCGGCAGGCTTCCCGAACATTTTGATTTTTGTCGTGATATATTCAGTGTTAATGCGGACAATACTTCTCTTTTTCTTATAAAAGGCGGGAAAATATTTTCTTGCTATTCACTGTTGAATAACAGCTGTGATTATGCAGGGGTTGTTTTTTCGCGTCCGTATACGAGCAGCTCTGGTTCACTGCTGGATGCTGTCGTTTTATGGAGCAGCAGTGGAGAACCGTATGTGTGGCTGCGGCTTATGCCGTATGCAGGGGGTGAACCACAGTCTGCGGTATATAAAATTGCTGATTCATTTAAACCGCTGCTTTCTGTAGAGAATTCGTGCAGACCTTTAGTTTCTTCTGACGGGACACTGGTGGCATTTTTTTCCGGCAGTACAATATATGTCTATAACGTTTCTACATGGAAACGGATTGGTCAGCTTTCAGGTGAAAATATGGTATCGGCCGTTTGGGCTGGAAATACCGTTTTATATGTTGGAGGAGACCGCTCTGTCCGCAGATGGGATATCGTTTCAGATACAAGTACTGTCTTATTTCTTTCAACAGCCGCTGACGGTATGTGGGATAAAAAAACAGGACAAATTATAGCAGATTCCGGTAATGGAAAAATATTCATGCTCGACAGGTCTATGAAATTATGGACGGAACTGCCGTCTGCTCCAAAACAGATTACTTCTATACAGAACGGCCGGTACCGTGTTTTTAACGGGACAACGCAGAATGCACTGTACGAAAATGCCCTTTATATACGGACTTTATCGGGAAAAGCGGTAACAAAACCCGTCTATTCTGAAAGCGTTCAGAAAGTTCCTGAACGCAGAAAGGCTGCACTCGTATTTGATGCATACGACAGTTCCGACGGACTTCCGTTTATTCTTTCTACATTGAATAAATATAAAGTTACAGGTACATTCTGCCTGAACGGTGAATTCATACAGCGGTATCCGTCGGAAACAAAGCAGATAGCCTCTACCCGGAACAGATGTGCTTCTCTTTTCTTTTCACCAGTTGATCTTACCGGCAGGGATTTTATTGCAGACGAAAACTTTATAAGGCGCGGTCTTGCACGTAATGAAGATGAATTCTATCAGTGTACCGGATCAGAGCTTTCGCTCCTCTGGCATGCTCCGTATTATCATGCAACTGATGCTGTCCGCGAGGCAGGAAAGAAAGCCGGCTACACATATATCGATGTTATTGGTGGCGGAATAAATGAAATGACACTTGAGGATTCCGTAAAACAGCATTGCCCGTATCTTTCTGCAGCTCAAATTATAGAAAAAAATCTAGCCTTACTTAAGAAAAATAATGGGGGTATCATTCCTGTCACTGTCGGATTTGCATACGGTCTGCGTACTGGGTATGTATATCAGAATCTTGACCTGCTTATAAGCGCGATTCTTGATGAAGGTTTTGATATTGTAAATGTCGATGAACTTGTTGACTGATTCGTCCGGGAAGTTTCGGGCTTTGTCCTCAGTACGTAGTAAAGAGGATAAAACCCGGCAGTCTTTCGTAAACGTCCCGATTATTGTTTTTTTGCAGACAGTATCATTTTTGAAGGAATATCCGCCGCACGTATAAAAACACACGCTTTTTTGATTGTACGGTCGGCCGTGAGGGGTATTGTCTGGAGCGTTTTACCGTCAAGTACATACTGTATGCTGCCGTAAGGTGTCCCGGCTGATATTCCTCCTTTTATATAGCGGGGAAAATTTACAATAACACGAACGCTGTCCGCCGCTGCCTGTGGTGAATCAGCGGTTATAAACGGAACAGTAAGCGCAGCAAAATTATATGCAGGAACCAGATATATCCATTGAGATTCTGCACCGGTAACAGGAATAAGATATGGATGAACTGCTTCAATCTTTCTACAGTCCGCAAAATGAGCGAATGACCATTCCATGAGTGTTGTTCCGTCCTGTATTCTGAATTTGTCGCCTTCTATTTTATTATGTCCCGGACCATTCATGGTAACGGAAAGAAAACGTGTGTTGTTCCGGTGTGCTGTGAGTGCAAGGTTATACCCACTTTCGTCTATATATCCCGTTTTTAGACCGTCACAGCCGGCAAGTTTTCCGAGAAGCGCATTTGTATTCTGCTGAGTAATACCCATCGTAATACGTTCCGGAAGTCCGTGAGAGAAATCCTGTGCAGTAGGCTTTCCCCTGTCTTCCGGTGCGAGGTTATGTTCCTGTGGATAAGTAAATGAGAGACGTGAATGAAATTTTTCAAGGGCTTCCGGATATTCTGTTATATAAATCCGGGCGAGAGCTGCCATTTCGCGCGGTGTTGTCGTGTTTTTTTCACTATACCCTGATGATTCAATAAAATGTGTATGTGACAGGCCCAGTTTCTGCATTTCGCTGTTCATCCGCTTGATAAAATCGTCCATGCTTCCACATGTATAATCGGCAAGCGCGTATGCGGCATCATTGCCGGAGCAGACATCGAGTCCTGTAAGCAGTTCTTCAACAGTAACGATCTGGTCCTTACCAAGGAACATAAGCGAAGAATGGGGCGGCATGTTGCATGCCCAGCAGTTACTTTTCAGCGGAACAATATCGGTAAGCGATATGTGCCCCGCTTTTATTTCCTCCATAACGACATACATAACTGCAATTTTTGTCATTGATGCAGGAGGAATAATTTTGTCTGCTTTTTTTTCATATAAAATGCTTCCGCTGGCAACGTCGATGACAATTGCAGAGCCGGCCTGTATATCGAGTTTTGCAGGAATTACGGCATAGGGAAGCGGTTTTAGTATATTGCTGCGTTCCGGATACGTTTTATCAAGAGATTTAGTAAGTTCCTGCTGCTGGACGTTTGTAAGCTGAACAGGCTTCTTGTGCTGCTTGAAACGGACAAACCGGATTCCAGCTGTAACCAGATATGAAGCCGCCAGGACCAGCAGGGCTGTTTTTAGACCTCTGAGTATATATGTTGTACGTTTAGTCAATTCGGGAACTCCTGTTGCGCAGCAGCATATCGGTAAGGACAAGCTGCGTCATAGCTTCTATTACTGGGACAAGCCGCGGGCACAGACATACGTCGTGGCGGCCCTCTATGATAAGATCACTGTCTTCGAATCCACCGCCGCTGGAACTGACAGTCTGCTGTTTTTGAAAGATGCTGGGAACAGGTTTTACGGCCACTCGGAACACAATATCGTTCCCGTTTGAAATGCCGCCGAGAATACCGCCTGCGTTATTGGTGAGAAATACGGGATGTCCGTTTTCTGTACGCATTGCGTCGTTGTTTTCTTTTCCTGTTGAATCAGCAGCGCCGAATCCGGAACCGAATTCGATTCCCTTTACTGCACCAATAGACATAACTGCTTTAGCAAGTTCTGCGTCGAGCTTGTCGAATACTGGTTCGCCGAGTCCTGGGGGAACTCCAGTAACCGTACATTCTATGATTCCGCCTGCGCTGTTGCCCTGCTTCCGAAGTTCCGAAATACGTTTTTCCATTTCTGCAGCTGCTTCTTTGTCGCATGCCCGCAGCATATTATGTTCAATGACAGTCATATCTTTTTTCCGGCAGCAAATACCGCATGCAGCAGTTGTATACGCAGTGATTTTTATCCCTGCGGTACGAAGAATCATGCCGGCAACAGCACCACATGCAACTCTTGCTGCTGTTTCCCGTCCCGATGAACGTCCTCCGCCGCGGTAATCGCGCATACCATATTTTTCAAAATAAGTGTAATCTGCATGTCCCGGTCTGAATGTATGCTCAAGATTTGAGTAATCATCAGAATGTTGCGATGTATTACGGATAACAAGGGCAACAGGAGTACCTTCTGAAATTCCATTTACAACACCTGAAAGAATTTCAACAGTATCCGGTTCGGAGCGTGCAGTAACAGCTGCATTTACGTTATTATTTATTTCAGCGCCAGGTCTGCGCCTGTCGAGTGCTGTCTGTATTTCATTGCGGTCTACGGCAATTCCTGCGGGACATCCGTCGATGACGGCACCGAGCGCTTCTCCGTGACTTTCTCCGAATGTCATTACTTTGAATATTGTTCCAAATGTATTACCGGACAAATTTTTTCCCCTTTTTTTGTACAATACCACAAATCATCATTAAAGAAAACGTATACATAAGACGGTTTAAATACCTGTCACATTGTTTTACTTATCAGCTCAAGCCGGGAGTGAATATCGAGTTTTTTGAATATTTTCTTATTATGGACTGCAACTGTTGCAGGCGATATATTCAGTTTTACAGCGATATCTTTATCTGCCAGTCCCTGCGATATGAGCACAGCTATTTGTATTTCGCGGCTTGAAAGATTTGCGGCGGTAAAAAGAGCCGTCTGTGCCGATGTCGGAATAAGAGAATTGTTTTGAACGGAATCTGCCCGTTGTACGGTTTGTCCTGACATGGTGAATACCTTTGCCGTTTGTTTTAATTTTGTCTGCGGTGAGGAAACTGGAGCAGTTTCGGGGGACGACAGCACCATACCCTGTCGTACCGCGTTTGAAATATCGGCAAGAACAAGCGATTTTACTGTACGTCTGTTTTCCATGAATGAATGTACCTTTGCAAGCAGTTCTTCCGGAAGAAATGGTTTTTCAATGATTTCGACAGCACCGCTTCTGTACAATAAAAGGCGCCGCTGGGTTTCCGAGAAACTTGTTATGAAAAAGAACGGTATTGAGCACAGTCTGTTATCTTTCTGGCAGAATTTCAGAAGATCCTCACTGCTTAGTACCGGCAGCGTATCGGATGTGATTATAAGATCAGGGGTGAAATTTTTTAAAAGCGAAAATGCTTCCTGTCCGTTTACTGAAGAGACTGTTTTATAGAACTGACTGAACATGTCGGAGAGAATTGTCCGCATATCAGTATTGTTTTCAATTATAAGAATTATTTCTCCATAAAGCGTATGCTGACGTTTCGGAGAAAAACGGGGTGATTCATTATCACTTGTTTTTATTTTACCAATCAGTTCCGACTCTTTTTTAACAGCTTCTATTTCAAGCGTTGAAAGAGATGCAGACTTTAAGGTGAACTGTGCAATAAAAGTATTGCCGAGAGGGTCCGGGAGAATCGACATAGAACCTTTATGCAGCATGACAATACGTTTAACAATATGTAGCTGTATACCCCAGCTTGACATAATTTTATAAAAATGTTCTTTGCCTTCATTTGTTCTGGAGGACTTGATATAGTCCAGATCAAGAATATTACGTGCATCGTATTCGCTTAGAGGAGCGGATGTTATATGAACGGAATAGGTGAGAATCGATTTTTTATAATCGATATAAATAAGAACGGGAGTTCCTGCGGCTGCATATTGTATGACAGGTTCAAGCATATATCTGAAGAACACTTCAAGCAGCGCTTTATTGGCAAGAACTACAATCGAGGACGACATACCCCGTTTTATTTCAGGCAGATTACCTTTTGATTTTATGTCGCAGAGCTGCTCTTCTACGGCGTTCATCATGAAAGGCAGCAGGACGACAGGTTCCCTGTTTTCGTCAATATCGGCAATACCGGATTCATAATGAGAGAGCGAAAAAAGGGCGTTAAGCAGACTTTTTATTGTATGGCTGCTTTTTTGTACAATATTTCGTGACTGTGCTGTAGTTCCCGACAGAGGTGATTCAATTGCATTGACAAGTGCCGTCATAGGATTCATGAGTGAAAAAATAACGCGGGAATAAGCATAACTCCTGCTGTTAGCCGTCTGTGTATTTTCCTGTGCTGCCGCAGTTTCAATTTCCAGAAGAGCAATTTTTCCCCGCAGCCGGATGATGATATTCACTGATGTGGGAAATGTAATGATAAGTATTGCAACACAGACCGGCCAGTCCATATCGTTGTCGAATATACGAAAAACAGGGACAGCTGATTTTGTGCGGACTAGATGAAATATCTGTCGGATAATGATAAGCAGCACAGCTATGGCCCACAGTAAATACAGTTTTTTGTCCGTATTCGTCTGGAAAAAAGATGTTTTAACGCAGATGTAAAAGAACAGTATCATGATCAGAATAATTATTAATGTAAGTGACGATTGCATGTGGTTATGGTTGAATACAAGAAACTGAAATGTTGTCGTAATCATGCAGATGAAAAAAACTATGTTTATTACCTGAGACGGATGTTTGACCGGCAGAATCCGTTTATTATCCGACAGCAGCGCTCCTGTTCCGCAGAAGAGCGCTGCAAGCGAAAAGAGAAATACCATGTTTTCTGCTTTGCCGCCTGTAATAAGCCACGGCCAGAGATAAGCCGTCCCGAATCCCTGTACACTCAGAATGTGCCCTGTAAGAGCAAGTGTAATGCCCGCTACGTAGAGGTAAAAACTGCTTTTAAAGAATAAACCGCCGGTTATAAGGACAAGTAATATACAAATAAATATTCCGATAAGTATGCTGTACCAGAATGTCTGCCGCGTTACTTTTCTGAAATATTCCGGCAGCGGTATAAGAGAGACTGATACAGCTGCATATTTTACAGGTTCTATCCGGATTCGAATTTTCCCGGGGTATGTACTGGAGATGTCACCGGGCAGTGGAACAGCCTGATTCCATGTAGGAATCGTTTTCATTTCATCATCGGAATGTTCCTTCAAATAATACGATGAACCTGTCCTGCCGATAAGATGCCATGAATCGTCAGTCAGCAGCAGGTAAACATCTGCTTTCATAAATATTTCGGAATTGAATTGTATTGCATATGTTCCGCCGGTAGTTTCAGGAAGTTCTGCTTCAAGCCACATGACCTGACCGTCGTTTGCATTTATGTATTTCTCATATGAAAAGAAATCATGTGAAAGCTGATTTACCGTAATTTTACCGGTTTTATCTCGTAATACCAGAGGGTGAAGCGGATATTCTTTTGCGGAAGCTCCGGCAACGGTGAGTAAAAGCGTAATAAACCCCAATATACGGCGGTACATACTGACTAATTATAGTGCAATTTTTTATTTAATAGAAGGTGACAGGCGGGAGCATACCTTTTATCCCATTGATAAAAATGTATAAAAATGCAATAATATAAAGAAATTTACATAAAATATGCGAGGTCTGTATATGATAAAATTAAGAGGCGCTTTTACTGCTATGGTGACACCTATGAATGCGGACGGCTCTGTGGATTATGAGGGATTCCGCACATTACTTAAATTTCAGCTGGAACATGGAATAAACGGTCTTGTACCTCTGGGAACGAGTGGAGAAACACCAACACTTGATGAAGATGAAGAGCAGAAACTCATCGATATACTTATGCCGGAAGTACGCGCCTTTGAAAAAGCTCATAATGTAAAAATTCCTGTCGTACTCGGAGCAGGAAGTAACAATACGCGGGATGCTGTCCGTTATACAGAGCGGGCAAAAAAAGCTGGAGCCGATGCAGCGCTTGTTGTTACTCCTTACTATAATAAACCGTCTGATGAAGGTATTTACCGCCATTTTGAAGCCGTTACAAAAGTCGGTATTCCGATTCTTGTATACAACATTCAGGGACGTACCGGAAAGAATATTGATACGGCAACGCTTGAACGCATTGCAGACCTGCCGAATATTGCCGGTGTAAAAGAAGCAAGCGGTAATATGAACCAGATGATGGATGTGGTTGCCAGAATTAAATCAAAACATCCTGATTTTGCTGTTTTAAGCGGAGACGATGCGCTTACGCTTCCGCTCATAGCAGTCGGGGGGGACGGCATTGTATCAGTCGTATCGAATCTCTGTCCTTCAGTCGTCACCGAAATGGTTCAGGATGCATTAAAAGGTGATTATACCGCGGCACGTGCTATTCATTACCGTCTGCTGCCGTTTTTTAAAGCCGCTTTTATCGACGGTAACCCCACTTCGATAAAGTATGCAATGAAGTGCAAAGGACTTCCTTCAGGCAGCGTTCGTCTGCCCCTTGTTGAAGTACATGAAGAAGCTAAAAAGATTATTGAATCTGCACTGAAAACATGCAGTCTGTAAAAAAAAAGGAAATAGTCGGTATGAACAAAATACAAGTTGGAGTTTTAGGTGCGACCGGTATGGTCGGACAACGATATATTGCACTGCTTCAGAATCATCCGTGGTTTGAAGTGACGTATGTAGCTGCAAGTCCCCGTTCTGCAGGAAAACCGTACAGAGAAGCGGTGAATAACAGGTGGCTTATCGGTGCGGATATTCCCGCCGGAGTTGCCGGACTTATTGTGCAGGATGCGAATGCCCCGGAACTTGCACTTGGAAAATGTAAATTCGTATTCAGTGCGCTTGAAATGGATAAGGATGCAATAAAAGCGCTTGAAGCGGCATATGCTGCGGAAGGAATCCCTGTCGTTTCAAACGCAAGTGCGAACCGCTGGACAGAAGACGTCCCGATGCTTGTTCCCGAAATTAATTACAGCCATCTGGACGTGATAAAAGCACAACAGGAACATCACGGGTGGAATAAGGGATTCATCGCGGTAAAACCAAATTGTTCTCTCCAGACGTATATGATGCCCGTCTTTGCACTTCAGAACGCCGGCTATCCGGTCAAACGAATGATTGTTACGACTTTGCAGGCAACAAGCGGCGCCGGTTATCCCGGAGTCTCTTCTTTCGATATGATTGATAATATTGTTCCGTTTATAGACGGTGAAGAAGAAAAAACAGAGAAAGAATGTCTCAAAATTCTTGGAAAAGTTCAGAATGGCAGAATAGTAAATGCGTCCGGACCTGTCGTTTCTGCAACATGCACACGCGTGCCGGTAATCGACGGACATACTGCATGTGTAAGTCTTGAATTTGATCTGCCGCAGGATAAGAAACCGTCTGTTAAAGAAATTGAACGCATATGGACAGATTTCCGTTCAGTGCCGCAGGAACTGAAACTTCCGTCCGCCCCTGAGCATCCGATTGTGGTCCGGCACGAAGAAAATCGTCCGCAGCCACGACGCGACCGCGATACCGAAAAAGGAATGGCTTGTGTCATCGGGCGCCTTCGTCCGTGCAGTGTATTCGACGTGAAATTTGTAGCACTCAGTCACAATACAAAACGGGGTGCTGCCCTCGGTGGTATTTTGAATGCGGAACTGCTCAAAGCAAAAGGCTTTTTTGACGCACTGTAACGATTATTTTTGGTATGACTGAATCTGCTGCTGTATTTCAAATGCCGGTTTGTGTGTAACAAACGAAAAATGACGTGTGGTTCCGTCATACCGGAAAGATGCCTCGATACAGTATTTTGATTCATTGAGGAGAAAACTGTACCATTTGCGCGGAGGAACGCTTGTCTTAAATTCTTCCAGTGAAGAAACAGTTATAAATTGTTCTTCCGGGGCTTTCTCGTGAGCTGCCTGACGCATCAGTGTAGTCATATAATTTTCCGATGGAGCAACATAAAAATATATTTTCCGGGTGCAGAAAACAATAAGTCCCCATAATTCGAGCTTTCCTGCCGTCAGTTTCAAACCAAGTGCATCATATGTACTTTTGTCTGCCTGGATGCTTGCAAGTTCTATTGATTCGACTGTATCATTTATTTTTTTTCCAAAATCAGCAAAGAATTGTTTTTGTTCCTGAGCCTGTGTCATGAATATAACTATACCAGAGAAATATCGTTTATGCCAGTCTTACAGCCTGCAGAACCGGATCGGCCTGACGACAGTCTGAATCATCTTTTCTTTTATGTATTGTATTTTTTTTGCAATTGGTTTAGTATAATTCAAATTATACTGCTTGTCTGGAAGACAGGTGGAATTGGAGTTTAAAATGGGTGCTATTGGTATTATCCTGCTTGTTACGTTTGTTATCGTATGTGTTCTTCTTGTCCTTATTATTCTTATTCAGGATGACGGAAGCAGTGGTATGGGCGGTCTGCTCGGCGGACGCGGAACAGCAGCATTCGGTTCACATTCTGCAAGTG
>Ga0172378_10001770_pt1 | contig 20032 bp, 13 predicted proteins | sample GrowelOW332metaG_FD_119755 | JGI IMG/M metagenome (GOLD analysis project Ga0172378, IMG submission 119755) | Groundwater microbial communities from an aquifer near a municipal landfill in Southern Ontario, Canada - Pumphouse #3_1 metaG | ecosystem: Environmental > Aquatic > Deep subsurface >... | reverse complement strand
GAAAAGGAGATTAAAAGATGAAACAATTCATATCATTCGTACAAAAAGAGTTCTATCACATCTTCCGCGATAAGCGAACAATGCTGATACTGCTTGTAATGCCTATAATACAGATTCTCTTATTCGGCTTTGCCATAACTACCGAGTTGCGTAATGTTGAGGTGGCCGTCTTCGACCCCTCTCGTGACAATGCTACAGAAAAGATTAAAGAGCATATTGAGCAAAGCAAATATTTCCATATCAGCAAGGAGATTAAGAGTCCTGAGAATATCAATGACATCTTTCAGGAAGTGAAAATAAATCTGGTCATTGTATTCAGTGACAACTTTGCAAACAATATGCGCAGAGGTGAAGGTGCAGGAATACAACTTGTCACCGATGGTACGGAACCTAACCAAGCCTCGATGATAACCAATTATGCCAATGGAATTATTTCATCTTACCTTCAGGAGGTAAACCCACAATTTGGTGGAGGTTACCGTATAGTGCCTGAGGTGAAAATGCTATACAATCCTCAAGGAAAAAGTTCATACAACTTTGTACCTGGAGTGATGGGTATGGTACTTATACTAATATGTGCCATGATGACTTCTATATCCATTGTCAGAGAGAAAGAAAACGGAACTATGGAGGTTCTGCTTGCATCCCCTATAAATCCATTTATGATAATAGCTGCAAAGGTTGTTCCATATTTCACACTTTCGGTCGTCAATCTGTTGAGTATTATACTGCTATCAATTTTCGTATTGGGAGTCCCTATATCTGGAAGTCTTGCACTACTTACAATAGTATCAATGCTCTTCATTTTAGTAGCCTTGTCATTAGGACTGTTGATCTCTACTCTGGTAAAGACACAGATGGCCGCAATGCTTGTTTCGGGTATGGTACTTATGCTGCCTATAATGATTCTTTCCGGTCTGATGTTCCCTATCGAGAGCATGCCGACTATTCTGCAATATATATCTGCAATAATCCCTGCCAGATGGTATATCAGTGCTGTTAGGAAGATAATGATTCAGGGAGTGGAGATGCAATATGTACTAAAAGAGATAGCAGTGCTCCTGTTCATGGCTGCCGGACTAATATTTATGAGCTTGAAGAAGTTCAAGATAAGATTACAATAACATCAATATAGAAGAATATGTTACTGAAATATTTACTCGAAAAAGAGTTCAAACAATTCATTAGAAATTCATTCCTTCCACGTATGGTTGTAATGATGCCTATAGTAATGATGTTTATATTACCTTGGGCAGCAAACCAGGAGGTAAAAGATATTAAGCTGAATGTGGTAGACCACTCTAACTCCACATATTCAAGGCGTCTGGTAGATAAGGTATCATCATCAGGTCGATTCATACTGACCGGAATATCTCCTACCTACAACAAAGCTTTGAAGGATGTGGAAAAAGGAGATGCAGATATCATATTAGAGATACCTGAGGATTTCGAAAAAGAACTTATTAACAGTGGTAAAACTAATGTGGGATTATCAGCCAACTCGGTAAATGGAACAAAAGGCATGCTTGGCAGCAGCTATCTCTCAACTATACTTGCCGACTATGCCGGTGAGCTACAAACTAACAGAATGGGCGATAGCAAGATAATGCCTACCGACAGCTATTCGTTTAGAGTTGTGCCGCTATACAAGTTCAATCCGGGTCTAGATTACAAGATATTCATGGTTCCTGCAATCATGGTAACATTGATAACTCTGTTAGCAGGATTCTTACCTGCACTGAATATAGTAAGTGAAAAAGAGAACGGCACAATAGAACAGATAAATGTCACTCCTGTATCAAAACCTATTTTCATTCTTGCTAAACTGATACCATATTGGCTTGTAGGATTCTTTGTACTAACTCTATGCATCACAATGGCATATCTTGTATATGGTCTTGTGCCTGCAGGTAGCTTACTTACTATATATTTCTTTGCCTCGATATATATACTTGTGGTATCAGGAATGGGACTTGTAATATCCAACTATTCTGATACAATGCAGCAGGCCATGTTCGTAATGTTCTTTTTCATGTTGATCCTTATATTAATGAGCGGTCTCTTCACACCAATATCAAGTATGCCTGATTGGGCACAGCTGATAACAAACTTGAACCCACTGAAGTATTTCATTCATGTAATGAGACATATCTATCTTAAAGGTAGCACGTTGCCAGAGTTGACTACTCAGCTATTCGCTCTATGCGGTTTTGCAGTATTATTCAATGGCTGGGCTATATTAAGTTATCGAAAGACAAATTAGGATTACTAATCCCAGAATATTGTGGATAAAACTCATCTGTCAGAGCTGTATAATTGTGTAGGAGTAATGATACGAAGTTTATCAGCAAAACTTGATATATGTGCCTATTAGAGCTGATAAAGTTGAAAATTAAGCGTGAAGTATGATTATAAGAATAAACTACCCGTTGGCGAAATTAGAACTATGTTATGCTAATTTTTAATGAACTCTAAAATATAATAAGTGGTATAAAAATAGATAAGGCAGAGTATTTTTCATCTCTGCCTTATCATGGTTATGATAATAAACCTTTTTCGATATGTGTATCAATACAAAATTTATTTGTTATTTGTAATTTTCAATCTCTGCCATACAAAAATATTATCTGCCTGCTTTGAAGAAATGACATTAAGTAAATGCTTGATATGAGTTTATCTACTTATACTCTTTTCAGAATAGTTTTTGAGCAAAGACATGAAGCGATTTTCTCCATACTTGCCATTCGTGATCACCAGGGAATGAATTGAATGTTATGTTCAATCCCGATTGTTTCATACTCTCTACAGCCTTTTTTGTAGGTGATATTCTTGGGTCATCTGTTCCAACAGAGATATAGAATAGTGATAAATCTTTATTATACTTATCATGTTGTGATATTAGACCGGGTATGGCAGCTTCTGCATCGAAAGATTTAGTTTCGTAAATACCTCCAAATACACCAGTGCTGAATACACCGACATACGAGAATAGTTCTGTATGCTGCAATCCTACAAAAAATGATTGTCCGCCACCCATTGATAATCCTGAAAGAGCTCTGTGATTCTTGTCCGAAATAGTACGGAAATTCTCATCGACAAATGGTATGATGACCTGAGTCAGTTCGTTTTCAAAACCTTTCATTCCTGCAATTGAATAACCGAAACCTGTTCCAGGTATCTGGATATTTCCGTTGCTCATCACAACAATCATCTCTTTTGCTTTACCTTGAGCAATGAGATTGTCAAGAATAAAGTTCGTTTTTCCCTGCAGGAACCATCCAGATTCATCTTCTCCACCACCATGTTGCAAGTAAAGAACAGGATACCTCTTACTGCTATTCTTGTTATAGCTTGCAGGTGTATATACATACATTGAAGCATTAGCTTTTCTAACATTTGAATAGTAAGTAAGTATGTTTATCTGACCATGAGGAACATCCATCACTTTATAAAAATCGCATCCTTTTTCTGGTATGTCAACAGCACTTGTCATTCTTCCACAACCAAAATAGCTCTTGCTTGCTGGATCGGAAATATCCATGCCGTTTATGTTGAACCAATAATAGTGGAAGCCAGGAACGAGCGACTTTGTGCGGGTCACCCATGTTCCATCTGCTTGTTTCTCGAATTTACATTGAGAGTCGAGTGATAGTTTCATGTTGCTCAAATCCTCACTCGTTTTAATCTTGAATTCAACGCTATTGTCGGCCAATACGTGCGGATATCCCTTCGCATTGATGTTTGTTTCGGGTGATATAAATGTCTGTGCCGAGCAAACAGTTGTGGCGAGTGCCATGGTAGTAAACATTAATAGTTTACATGTACTTTTTGTCCATTTCATTTTGTATAGGTTTAAGATCCTATTTTTCATTTGGCCTGACAGGAGATATAATAATAGTTCTCTCATATGTCAAAGGCTTAACTTGATATGATGAGAAAATAGAACGGGCTGAACAGCCTACTCCACTTGTTGCGTAATCTAGATTTACAGTAGTTGCATCTTGTCTCTGTAACTGATAGGTATACATAGCTTTTGTAAGGTTTTCAGTAGAATAGCCGTGAGTACTGAAGTTGAAAGGCTTGTTCATCTTAATCTGTAATCCTAATCCTGCTTTATCTGTTATACATACCCATTTGTTATCTGTACGTAGTCCGTAATCCTGAGGAGTCAGGTAAGGTTCATACATCTCATCAACTTGCTTTTGATAGATACCCATCTTGTATCCAGTTTTACGGTCAGGATAATTTTCTTCAGGACCACGTCCAAACCATTTCACACAATCGAAATCGCGTGCCATATCGAATGTCAATCCTATACGTGGCAACCATAATGGAAGGTTTCCACTAGGCTCAACCTGATGATGTAATTCAATGCACCCATCTCCATTTATACAGAACTCATAAAGATTTTCAAATCCATTGCTTTCCATTCCCTGTATATATAAATCCATCTGTTTCAAATTACCGCTGTTGCGTGTGAAATCTATTTCACGGATATTTACGTATACCTTACCGTTCACCTGGCAAGCATCTACCTTTATAGGAGTATGTCTTAACAAATCGATGCCGCAGCTGTAATATTCTGTAGCTACCATATTGCCATATCCTTCTTTCCAATTATTGGTACGGGCATTTCCAGCGCACCATGCGTCCATTTCATTGGCAAGAGGAGCACGCCAAACAGAAAGTAGCAAAGGTGATTTAAGCATCTCCTTACCATTTATTTTCACGCTTGATAAAGCTCCTATCTTTTTGTCAAATAAATATGTGAAATCTTCTCCTGATACAATTACCTGAGAATCATCCTGCTTGAACGACACCTTTCTTGATGATGGCTTTGCAGCTACTTCATCGACTTTCCATGGTAATGTAAGTTGGTCCCAACTTATTTCATATCCAGCTTTTGCCCATAGCTCGTTCTCTTTCAGAGAAGATGATATAAGCAATCTGTACTCTTTGCCTGCTTTTAATTCAGGCATTTTGTATGGAATCTCCACTATGCTTTTAGATAATGGAGCAACATTTAGATTCAACGTACCTTGTTGTATAGTGTCATTATCTTCTTGTAAATACCAACGTGTTTGATAGAAGTTTGTATTGAGGAAATTGTTCCTGTTCCATACCTCTACCTTTTTACTGTCTGCGTCAATCATTTTAATTGATATAGGCTGAACGGTATGTTTCATTTGTTGCATTTCCGGCTGTATTCTTCTATCAGGCCAGATGCTGCCATAGTTTCTAGCACCGATACCATAGCTGAAATATGTTCCACCAATTTTCTCAGATTCAAAATCCAACCATAAAGCTGCCTTTTTAGTGTACTCTTGTCCAGGTAGGACAGCATCTGCAAATATGCCTACGTTATCCATCTGTGCATCACATATATAGCAATCGGTGTCTTGCCCGTGAGCCTCGGCGTTACGTCCAATATTTATAGGGAATGGGAAATTTATAATAGATCCCTTGGCCTCTTTACTGCCAACAGACTTACCATCTATATATACAGTCATAGCATTACCATCATATACTCCAGACAATTTATGCCAGTTATTTTCCCAGTTCTCAGGCAATTTAATACGTAAGCGATGTATTCCTCCTTTTTTGCCTCTCATGAACATCATGAAATTTCTCTGTCTGTTATTGTCTTTTGTTGGTTCAGCTTGATCTGTATAGATATAGAAGTCCAAAGAATCCTTACCAACTTGTTGAAGACCAAATTGATAATTGCCTTTTGTGATGAAAGACCCACAAGAACTAATTAGCTTTCTTGGGTAGACGTCACACATCAAGGTTAATTTATCCTGACTGATCTCTACATTGTTCTGACGATATATTTCTACCCACTGATCGTGACCATTCAAATCAAGTACTTTTCCGGCATGATTTTTAGCTATAGCCAATTTAGCATTACCCATCAAACAGGCAGGAGTGTTATTGGAAGAAACATCGGCAACAGTCTTTACCTGCTCCGTAAGTCCAGGACTTACAAAATCCCAGATAGCGCCACCCATTATACGTGGATGATCGTATATAACCCTCCAATATTCATCTAATCCACCACATCCATTACCTGCAACAGATAGATATTCATCCATGAATGATGGACGTTTGTCTGTGGTATCCAATCCTACTTTCATTTCCAATTCCATAGGTGATGGATAACGTGGACCAATAATATCTTCTGCCACATGTGAGAAGGCATTACCTCCATACATCCAATAGCGGGTATTATCGTATTTGCGACCTTCTTTGATTACTTCTGTAATATTTTGTCCTTCACCACTTTCATTTCCTGCACTCCAAAATATTATGCAAGGATAATTCCTATCTCGCATAACCATTCTGTATACTCGTTCACGGTACATATCCGTAAACTTAGGGTCTCTACATATATATTCAGTAGCATGTGCTTCTACGCCAGCTTCATCAACAATGAACAATCCATATTCATTTGCCAACTCAAGATATTTTGGGACAGGAGGATAATGAGAAATACGCACACAGTTGAAATTGTGTTGTTTAAGTATCTCAAAGTCTTTGCATATTGTAGTTTCATCCATTGCATGACCCATATCAGGGTGTTGCATGTGTGAATTTTGTGCGTTTATCTTTACTGCAACTCCGTTAAGATAGAAAGTATTACCCTTTATCTCTGTCTTCTTGAAGCCAATACGTTGCTCTGCATAATCAACAGACTCACCAGTAGAAGTTTGCAGCCACATTTTCAGAGAATATAGATTTGGAGTCTCTGATGTCCATTTCTTTGGATTCTTGATAAGTTTTTTCAGAGATATAATCTTTTTACTTTGAGCATCCATTTCAAAAACAGAGCTTTTAAGTTCTGCTACCTCTTTTTTAGATTGATCTAATAACTGTACTTTCAGCTGGTAATTTCCTTTAACCTGTGATAAATTACGTACGTCTAAATTCAAATCCAATTCAGAATCAATATATTTTGCATCTAGATCTGTTATTACCTGCCAGTCGAATAAACGTACTTTAGGAGCTGCATACAAAGTTACATCATCAAATATACCTGCAAGTCTCCAATAATCCTGACCTTCAAGATAGAATCCGTCAGAATATTTCAATACACACATTGCAATAGTGTTCTTTCCTGGCTTTAAATAAGATGTTATATTATATTCAGATGGTTCCTGAGCGCCTTCATTGTAGCCTACTTCCTTTCCATTTATCCATAGGAAATAAGCCGAAGCGACCTTCTCAAAACGCAGGTATACATCTTCTCCTTTCCAATCGGATGGGATAGTGAACACTTTTCTATATGCGCCGGTAGGATTATAATCTTTTGGTACATAAGGAGGGTTGGCTTTAAATGGAGCACTGACATTTCGGAATAGTTTGTCACCATATCCTTTCATCTCCCAATTGGAAGGAACTGATATAGAACTCCATTTTTTATCATTGAATTTCTCTGAGAAAAAATTGGAAGGTACTTTTTCTGGGACATCACTCCAAAAGAATTTCCATTCACCATTCAACGATTTGTGTTTTTTAGGAATGAAATATGATCGACTATCTTCCTGGTTCCACTCATAAACCGAAGTGTTTTCTATATAATATGAGAGATTGTCCAAAAAGGAAGGACGCTGGGAATTACTATTTATAAAAGGAATAATAAAGAGTAATAAAAGGCTACAAAATCTTTTCATTGTGTTTTCGTATTTGATAAAGTTGATTAACAGGCATAAAGATATTAATTTAAGTTTGAAATTAATTTGTTTGATTAACGCAGTAAATGTGTTTAATAAAACTTAAAACAAATCTCAAAACATAAGGAAATATAACGTAATGCATTTCGTTACAATTACCTTTATCTGCTGATAAAAATAACCTGTTGGCGGAATTAGCTTAAAGCATATTTAACTCTGCCAATTACATATATACCAAGTATCTCCTTTCTTGCGGGCAATAACTGCCTTCTCGCCTACCTTACCCGAGATAAGTTTTGTCTCGTCCCAAGCTGTAGGAGTATCGGAAAGAAGAGCCTGAACCTCCTTAGGCAATGAAGCATACGCATCGGGACGTTCGGGAATATGCTAAAGAGCTATCTCGAAAAGGAATGAGAGTGCGAGCTCATGACCATCGCTTGTGATATGTGAATACTGAGTATCAGAGAATGTACCAGAGGTATAAGTCCATAGGGCCAACTACATTACGTGTAAAAGGTAATACGGCATTATGCCATGAGGCACGGTTGGTAAGAATCTTATTATTGTTATAATATTCTGCTCCATAGACTGCCTCGGTAGACATGAGGTTAGGATATGTACTGCTCCATCCACGAGGAACGGTTGCTCCATGGAAATTTATAAGCAGAGGCTTTTGGCAGCACATTCCATTAAATCGTGATAGTAGTTTATAAAGTCTCTGCCGTCGCCATTGAAGAAATCGACCTTTATACCTGCCACGCCAAGACCTGCAAGCCATGCAAACTCTTTCTCGCGGAACTCCTTCTTGGAGATATCGCGGTCGAGTCCAGGAGCATCGGGACCAATCCATGATGTAAGTGAGTTACACCAGAGCATAGGCTTAACACCTATCTTCTTGGCATACTTTATGGCATCCTCTACATTGCCGCCATTCTTCATTAAATCCCATCCCTCATCGATAAGTACATAAGGCCAGTGCATCTTTGCTGCAAGGTCGATAAATGGCTTTACAATCTTATAGTCATTGGAACCATGGTTATATGCCCAGTATACCCATGAGGCAACACCCAGCTTAACCCAATCGGTATTTCCAAGACAATTAGGATCACTGACATCGGTGACAAGAGTTGATTCGACGATATCGCCTAATGAACCCAACATAACAACTCGCCAAGGAGATGCCGCCTTCATGACTTTATGGAAGCGAATATAGCCACGCTCCACCTTATACTCATTGCCTCTGACCTGATTGTTCAAGAGTGAAGAGCAAAGACCACGCGTTACATTTGCCTCGGTGATAAGTGTGTATGTTTCGGAATCGGACTTTAGCAACATAGGATATCCCCACTGGTTTATTGTACCTTTGCGATTATAGATGGCAGCTCCATCGGTACGGTTCTCATAAAAATCCTCGTAACCATTTTGATCATAAGGTTGCTCCCAACGGTTTACACCATCGGGAATGATGTAACTGGTATTCTCATCGACTACATTTGCCTTGCCGTCAGCATCGACATAGCGGAAAGTAAGACCATCGTTATATGCCCTTAATTCTACATTCATCTCACCGACAGGCGAAGAGAAGGTGAAGGTACACTCGTTTGCCTGGTTGACACAATGAGAACGCTTACCGGTAATCATGGTATAATCATAGGTATGCTTAGTAATTGACGAAGCCTTATCCTATTTCCAATTTGAATCGGTGAAGTCGATATAAGAGAGGCAAAGACGAATCTTCTCGAGTGGAAATCGGTTATTGCTACTGCTGATGACAATATAGGGCTTGCCACGCTGAACAGAAACATCGAAATTAAATTTGCCATTGGGCGATGAGACAATATTGGCAGCCTGCGCTGTGAATCCAGCAATACTCATCAAGACAATAGATGCAATAAGATTTCTAATTTTCATAGTACTGTATATATTAATAAAAAAAATACCTCCTCAATAATGAAGAGGTATTTTTTTATATTATTTTTTACTTTCTCCAAGTCTTAGTCTGAAGTAATGTTCCTCCATTCTTTCTAATCTCGGAAGTAGCTATTGGAAGAAGATACATCTGATTTGTGAAGACACGTTTTACCAACAACTCTTCAGCATAGGTCTTCTTACCTGTTGCAACATCTTTTGTAATAGCGATTCCATACATAGGTCTGTTCTCAACCTCTTCGGCCAATTTCCAACGTCTAAGGTCGAAATATCTGTGTTCCTCGAATACAAGTTCAATTCTACGTTCGTTATATAAACGAGCACGTAGATTCTCGCCTGTAATATCGCTTCCCAGAATACCTACACCAGCACGGGTACGGATCTTATTAATATACTCACGGCATACATCCTCATGTCCTAATTCGAACTCAGCCTCGGCATAGTTCAAATAGATTTCGGCCAAACGGAAGAATATCCATGGTTGAGTGTAAGTAACCTGCCAGCTCAACTCCTCAGAAGGACCAGGCATGAATTTTCTCATCTGATATCCACTCGTTGGATTATCACCACTCTGTTTGTAATGGTCCATACCCCAAGATGAAGCATCCGAAGAGATCCACATTTCAAAAGTATCACCATGATAAACAGACTCATCATGAATAACAGAAGCATCAAGACGTGGATCACGGTCCTTATAGGGGTTCTGAGGATCGTACCCTGATTCAGGATTGACACTCTTAACACCGTTATTCCAGATGAAGGCAGGTTTACCATTTTTCATATCATAATCGTCGACAAGGTTCTGAGAAGGACCATTACTAGCCCACCAACCTCCGTATGCACCATAACGACGTCCTAAGTTATTCATAGGATTCTGGTGACCATTGGTTGTGGTGAAGTTACGTGAAAAGATAACCTCGGAGTTTTCTCTGCCTGTTGGCTGATTAAAGCATGTCTCGTAATCAGGATACAGACTGTACTGAGTGTATGTATCGATGAAATCTTTAGCAGCCTTAGATGCAGCCTGCCATTTTGTTCTGTCATTTGACTCGTTGAAAAGAGGAGATGCAGCATATAGATACAATCTTGACAGCAAAGCCTGTGCTGCAGATTTAGTAGCACGTCCAAAATTAGCATCAGTAGATTTATAGTAAGCAGGAAGGTTAACCATAGCCTCATTTATATCTTTTACTATAAATTCTTCTACTTTTTCAAAACTACTGCTTGTAAAAGTCTCTGTACTTGTTATATCGTATGCTTTATCTACAATAGGCACTTCGCCGAAACGTTCCAATAAATCGAAATAGATAAAGGCTCTTACAAACTTAGCCTCAGCTATCATCTCATCCTTATTATCCATATCGACTGTAGTCATTTTATCAAGGAAGAGGTTGATATTACGGATATATTTGTAAGCATCATCCCAGTTGTACAGGTTACCACCACCTGTCCAATCACCAATACTTACACTACCTACATTATCAGGGCTCAAACTTCCCAATGGTATTATACCTGCACCAAAGTTGATAGTACAAACACACTCATCGGTCATCTTTGACTGCATATGTATTTTATATCCGTGAGGCAGACCATTATATACATTTGTTAAATATGCCTTTATAAGATTAGGGTCTGTCCAAACCACATTATCAGATATTCTGTCGGATGGAGAAATATCCAGTAAATCATCATTGCAAGCTGCTAATGAAAGAGCAGCACATATTGACATTATTATTTTTTTCATACTGAACAAAATTAGAATTTAAGGTTAACACCTAAATTAATAACACGTTGTTGTGGATAGCTTAATGATTGTCCGCTTATTTCAGGATCTGTCCACTTAATATCTTTAGATAGAGTAAGTAAATTGAAACCACTTACATAGAATCTAAGATCGCTGATTGATACTTTAGAGATCAATTCTTTTGGTAAAGAATATCCTATTTCCAAAGATTTCAATCTGATAAATGAAGAATCGTACATGAAGAATGTAGTATTTCCTGGCTGATATGCATTAGCTCTAGGCATAGTTCCATTAGGATTATCTACTGTCCATCTATTTTCTGCACGTTTCTTGAATGCATTATCCTTATTTGAACTACCAAGACTTGCAAACTGTGAATCATAGTTATAAGCACCACTCTGTCCCTGGAAGAAGATATTCATATCCCAATTCTTATATCTCATTGTTCCACCCAATCCAAATACTGTTCTTGGAGTAGCTGTATAATCAAAGCGATATTGGTCATCGGAATCGATGTCACCATCTTTGTTAAGATCGACAATTTTAATATCACCTACCTGAGTACCATTTGCATGTGGATAAGCATCCAACTCTTCCTGAGTATTGAAGATACCATCTGCCTTATATATAAGTTGTGATCCGATAGGTCTTCCTGTAAGATCCTGATAAGCTTCAGTATGAGGAGTTTCATCCATAAATACAATCTTGTTCTTAGCATAAGAGACATTACCCTCAACACTATAGAATAGTTTACCTACTGTATTATGATGAGTAAGACGAAGTTCAAAACCATTATTATTAACCTTACCGATATTCTCATCAGGTAATGAAGGGAATCCCATTGTATTTGGGATAGAGAGGTTACGAGCTGCCAAGATATCACGTCTGCTTTCATGGAAGTATGTAAATTCAGCGCCCAAAAGGCCATTCCATAAAGAAGCATCGAAACCGGCATCAAACTTAGTACTCTTCTCCCATGTAATATTTGCATTAGGCATTGTATTTGCATAGATACCTGAGTTTACTGTAGATCCGAATACGTAGTTACCTCCAAATGAGTATGTCTGCAAGTACTGATAAGAAGCTACCTTATCATTACCAGTCTTACCAAGAGATGTTCTCAACTTGATTTGGTCAATAAATGGATAGTTATCCTTGATGAATGATTCCTCAGAAATACGCCATCCTAAAGATGCTGCAGGGAAGAAACCATAACGTTTGTTTGAAGGGAAGTTCTGTGAACCGTCAACACGGAACAACAACTCTACCAAATATTTAGACATGAAGTCATAGTTGAAACGACCGAAATAGTTGTTTCTTGCTGTTTTACGACCAGAACCGCCATTATCTTTATCTTCAGAAGCTGTACTACCTACATTAATCTGATCAATACTTGAGCTAAGGAAATTCTTACGGTATGCATTAGCTGAAGAATATGTATCACGCTGCTGTTCCTGACCTAACATTGCAGCTACGTGGTGTGCACCAAATGTATTGTCATAAGAAATACGGAAGTTGTACATCATTGTAGACCAAGAGCTATATGTATCTCTTAATGCAATAGTTGACTGTCCTGTACCATTCATCTTATCATACTGCTGAGTAGCTGTATTGTACTCATAGTAATAGTATGGAAGTTCGAACATTTTCTCGAATTGGTTATTGAAGTCATAGTTGAATGATCCTTCTAATTTCAAACCTTTTACTCCAGGAATTTTATAAGTAGCAGTAAATGTAGAATATACAGGACTGTTCTTAATCTTATCAGTACCACGTTGGTCAAGCAACAATGGGCTCTCACCTAAACGACCACCGGCTAATAATCCGTTAGGATAACGTGCAGGCAACAATGGGCTTGATATCATGATGTTAGAGAAGTTAATCCAAGTAGCGATTGTAGTGTGCTTCTGCTGATTGAAAATAGCACTGATGTTTGCACCTACAGAAAGATTCTTTGTCAACTCTGCATTCAAGTTGATACGGAATGTATACTGATCATTTCTTTCAGGATAGTTGTTATATGCAGGTCCCTGACTCAACATGCCGAAAGACAAAAGATACTGCATCTTATCATTACCACCCTTAGCCTGGAAACTTCCACGTGTTTGAAGTGCTGATGAACGCATACATTCAGATACCCAGTCTGTATTAGGATAGAGAATAGGATCGGAACCGTCTCTATATTTCTGAAGCATCTCATCAGTATATAAAGGATTGTAAGAAGCTGGACGTCCTTTGCTGTACCAGTCACTTTCGTTTGCTACATTTGCATAAGTGTAGGCATCGAGCATTTTAGGAGTCTTAGTAGGATTAGAGAAACCTACATTGAAATTGAATGAGAACTCTGTCTTTCCCTCTTTACCTTTCTTTGTGGTAACCAAGATAACACCATTAGCAGCACGTGCACCATATATGGCAGCAGAAGCATCCTTCAAGACAGCTACGCTCTCGATATCCTCAGGGTTAAGACGAGTCATGTTGCTACGTTCAACACCATCGATAATAATCAATGGAGATGAATCACCCAAGGTGGCTGCACCACGGATAATAATACTTGGATCATCACGTCCAGGTTCACCAGAACGTTGGTTGACGATAAGTCCTGGAAGCTTACCAGCTAAAGAGCTACCTACGTTTGGAGCAGGACTCTTCTTGATATCATCACCACCTACTGTTGCAACAGAACCAGTAAGAGTAGCCTTCTTCTGAGTACCATAACCTACGGCTACAACTTCGTTCAATACTGTAACATCCTCGTCAAGGGTGATTTTTAAATTACTCTTGCCCTTTACAGAAACATCTGTAGACTTATAGCCTATATATGAAACTGTCAAGACACCATTTGATGGAACATCCTCTAATTTGAATTTTCCATCTAAATCTGTTATTGTACCGTTTGTGGTATTCTTTACAATAACATTAGCACCAATAATAACACTTCCACTAGGGTCACTTACAGTACCCGACACAGTTCTTTTTTGTGCCATGACTGGTAATGCCATCAAAGACAAAAGTGCTACAAAGAATAATTGTCTCAATACGTATGAGTATCGACAATGATTTTCAATGTTCTTCATCTAGATATTAATTTAAGTTTGACATTAATTTGTTTGATTAACGCAGTAAATGTGTTTAATAAAACTTAAAACAAATCTCAAAACATAAGGAAATATAACGTAATGCATTTCGTTACAATTACCTTTATTTATTGATAAAAAAAACCTGTTGGCGGAATTAGCTTAAAACATATTTAACTCTGCCAATAGGATTATTATTTTGTTTGTTGATATATTATGGGATTGTAAAAGCACTTATTTTCCCAATAATTCTGGCAAACAGTCCTTCCGTATCTTTAGCATAATTTATTATAAGCATGAACTAATCATTAAGCTGAGAAAATACAGTTTCAATTCTTTTTCTTGCTTTTGCAAAAGAAATAAACTGTGGCTTCCAACCCTTTTGGTTAAGGCGATGTGGACACTCTAACTTAATATTGGCAGACTCAAACAAATCCAATTGAACTTTCTTACTTATATATCCTCTATCTCCAAAAATGCTAAGATCATGATATTCAAGCTTTACATCCTGAATGTAATTAATATCGTGAACACTAGCTTTTGCAAGGTCATAAGAGTGAATGACGCTACTCAATCCACAAAGAGCATGTAACTTATATCCGTAATAAAGTGTCCCTTGCAATGCGTGGAAACCAAAGTTAGGAGACTTCAAGAAATCCTTTTTACCTATTTTACACCGTTTTCCTCCTGCCATACGACCTAATCAGTAAAGAAATAAATACATTGTAAAGTCATTCATAAAGAGTTAAAAATATGTACAGTGAATCAGGAAGTAAAAGGAATTATACGTAAAGTCTTTTTAAGTATAGTCAATAACAACAATATGTTATGCAGCATTATTAAGTAATTTAATACATTATAGATCATTATATTGTTTAACTATATTAGTTTTACATGTGTACATAATAAGTAAAGAAATAAATACATTGTGAAGTCATTCAGGAAAAGTTAAAAATATGTACAGTAAATCAGGAAGTAAAAGCAATTATGTGTAAAGTCTTTTTAGGTATAGTCATCTATTCATTATTAAAAGTTCAGACGATGGCGACGGTTATTCAGACGGCGACGGCAACCGTTCAGACGGCGACGGCAACTGATGAGACGGCGTCGCCAAATCAAAATTGAATCTGTATCAAAGAACAATAATGACCTAATTCATAAGACATTAAAAGGCATATAACAAAAGAATAGCTGGAATCATATAAGTAATGATTCCAGCTATTCAATATAAATAGATCTCTTGCCCTAATTTGCAGCAGCAAAAGTTATATTATTTCTTTATCTCCACAATATGAGTTGCAGGTCTTTCAGCATTACGTTTTTCAGTCTGTTCGACAACATTTTTTGCTAATTCCATAAATGCCTGGCCTGTTATGCTATCCTCTTCAAGTGCAGCAGGAGTACCTTTATCACCATTCTCACAGATGCTCTGAACAACAGGTATCTGTCCAATCAATGGCACATTCATCTCCTCTGCCAAGGTCTTCACACCCTCTTTACCGAAAAGGTAATATTTGTTTTCAGGAAGTTCAGCAGGAGTAAACCATGCCATATTCTCAACAAGTCCCAGAATAGGCACATTCACCTTATCGTTAGTGTACATGTTTATACCTTTTCGTGCATCAGCAAGAGCAACCTGCTGAGGTGTACTTACTATAACTGCACCTGTTATTGCAAGAGTCTGTACAAGAGTAAGGTGAATATCACTTGTTCCTGGAGGTGTATCAAGGATAAAGTAATCCAGTTCACCCCATGCAGCATCTGCAATAAGTTGCTTCAATGCATTGCTTGCCATACTGCCACGCCACAATGTAGCCTGATTAGGGTCTACAAAGAAACCTATAGATAAAAGTTTTATACCATATTTTTCAACAGGCACGATAAGGTCACGACCATCTATACTCTCTGCATATGGACGTGCATCCTCAACTTGAAACATCTTAGGCATAGATGGACCGAAAATATCTGCATCAAGAAGTCCAACCTTGTAGCCTAACTTAGACAAAGATACAGCGAGGTTCGCAGCTACTGTAGACTTACCTACTCCACCTTTTCCGGAAGAGACAGCTATGACATTCTTCACTTGAGGAAGAAGTTTACCAACCTCAGGGCGTGCTGCCTGACGGCTTACGGTAGATATTGTTACCTGTACATCTGGTGAAACATAAGTATGTATTGCTTTTTCGGCAGCTTTGATAACCGATTTCATAAATGGGTCAGTAGGTTTCTCGAATGTAAGCGAGAAGCTCACATTCATTCCATCTATACGCATATTGTCGTCTACCATATCAGCCTCGACAAGATTCTTCCCATTACCGGGATAACGCACTGTTGCAAGTGCATCCATTATAAGTTTGGGATATAGAGTCATATTGTATAATATTTAAATAAGTAATTATTTACTTGTAGCAAGTCCACTTCGCTTGCTACGATTATAGCTTCTGTATTCATCCAGTTCAATCTCAACATCAGGTTCACGAAGTTCACCCTCTTTAGTGAGATGAAATTTCAAATATTTTATATTTAGTCCACGGTCAAGCCACTGTTGTTCATAATATGTACGTATACCTAATATTTCATCAACAAGTCCTGAGCCATAGAGGTCCTCGGTCATAAAATCTACAGGCAGGTTATTCTCTTGAACCATATATTTAGTATAAGTAAACATAAAGTTACTGTCTGTTTTCAGATGGATTATGCCATCCGGAACAAGGAATTTCCTGTATCTGTTCATAAAATAGGTAGAGGTAAGCCTCTTTGTCACCTTCTTCATCTGGGGGTCTGAGAATGTAAGCCATATCTCGCTTACCTCATTCTCGGCAAACATCCTATCAATTATTTCAATATTTGTACGAAGGAAAGCGACATTGGTCATGTTCTCCTTGAGTGCCTGGGTAGCACCAGTCCACATTCTTGATCCCTTTATATCTACACCTATGAAATTCTTATGTGGATATAGTTTTCCAAGTCCTACTGTATATTCGCCTCTGCCACAGCCCAGTTCCAGAACAATTGGGTTATCATTCTTAAAAAACTCCTTGTTCCATTTGCCCTTCATCTGGAATGGAACATTATCGGCTACAGAATATGGATATTCAAACACGTGCTGATATTCTCGCATATCAGCAAATTTCTCTAACTTTCCTTTTCCCATATATTTATTATTTCATTGCAAATGTAATTATAATCTTTCGAAGATGAAAAAGAAAAAGTGCCCAGACTATATATGATAGTCTGAGCACCCTTTTATTATCGTTTATGAAAATTAATCAGCAATAATTTCTATAGAACTATATTTCTCTCTTTTTAAATCCTCATAGAAAGCAGCATGAATGGTCATATAATAAGGAAAGAGGAATAGCAATCCTATACCAAGTGTCATTAATGATAAAATCAGCCACCCAATAAGACTAAGATCCAAAAGGAAAAGTCGCATTTTATTTCCTTTCATCATCTTCATGCTCTCCTCTATTGCAGCGTTATAACTCAATTTGGGATTATCTATCATAAGAAAAATTGTCATAGAATATGAATAACACTTTATTATTCCAGGAATAACAAATAGCAGAGACCAAAGTATTACATAGATGTCTTGAATAAGCAATGTACCCAAAACCCTTCCATAATCTTTAAACCCTTCAAGAAGAGTATCAAATCTCAAGCTTTTCCCTCGTAAAAGAGTCAGAAAAGACATTCCATACCCATACGCAATAGGCAGAAGCAGAATAAAGAAGAAATCAGAAAAAGAGACATTAAAAGATCCTTCTAAATAAGATTCAGAAAATAAAGTAGGCACTGTTGGCGACTGAGATATCAAGATACAAACAAGAGTAATTCCGGCAGCAATCCACCAATCACCTTCAAGAGCTTCTAAAGCCTGATCCTTTAATGCTGAGAATGTTTTCATTTTATCAATTTCTAATTAATCTACAATTGTAACCCAATTATGAAGATCCGGCTCATCACCATATTGTATTGCACGCAACTTGTTATAAAGTTTTGTACATACAGGTCCCGGTTTGCCATCTTTTGAAATCACGTAAGAGTGGTTGTTATCAGGATCATCAATACGTAAAATTGGACTAATAACTGCAGCAGTACCACAAGCGCCTGCCTCCTCGAATGTACTCAACTCTTCCTCAGCGATAGGACGGCGTTCTACCTTCAAACCCAAATCCTCTGCAAGTTGCATAAGACTCTTGTTTGTGATAGATGGTAATATAGATGTAGAAAGTGGAGTTACATAAGTATTATTCTTGATACCGAAGAAGTTAGCTGCGCCACACTCATCGATATATTTTTTCTCTTTAGCATCAAGATAGAACTCTGCTGAATAGCCTGCAGCATGAGCCTCTTGGCTTGCACGTAAGCTGGCTGCATAGTTACCACCGACTTTATATATACCTGTTCCCAGAGGAGCAGCACGGTCGTATTTACGTGTAATGATATAAGGAGTAGTAGCAAATCCACCCTTGAAATAAGGACCTACCGGAGTAACAAAAATTATAAACAGATACTCATTAGCAGGACGTACTCCTACCTGTGCACCCGTTCCGATAAGTAAAGGACGAATATAGAGAGAAGCACCACTTTCATAAGGAGGGATAAAACGCTCATTTGCCTTAACAGCAGTCTTTACAGCTTCAATGAATATCTCTGTAGGAAGTTCAGGCATCAATATTCCATTACATGTACTCTGAAGTCTCTGTGAATTTGCTTCAGGACGGAATATACGCACTTTGCCATCTTTACCACGGAAAGCCTTAAGACCTTCGAAAGCCTCCTGTCCATAGTGTAGACAAGTAGCTGCCATATGAATATTTATTGTCTCTTCAGAAGAGAGTTCTAATTTACCCCATTTGCCGTTTCTATAATAGCAACGTACATTATAATCTGTCTTCATGTATCCGAAAGACAGATTCGACCAATCAAGTTCTTCCATTTTATATATTTTTTGAGTTTATATTTGCATTATTTAGCAAAATTAAAAGTTATATTGACAAAAACCAATCAAATTGAAGATTATTATGTCTATAAGTATAGCATTACTCCTCTTCATTAAAAATTTTCTTCACCTCAGCATCAACTTTAAACAGTTTGTCATGACACGACTTTATAAGTTTCTGTGCCTCTTTTAAAGTTGTGGCAAGATTATCAATATCTATTTCGTTATTGTCTATCTTTTCCACTATCTCTTCAAGTCTTTTTATAGACTCTTCGTATGTTACCTCTTTTGCTGCCATAATCAATTATTTTGTTACTATACTTTTTATCTCACCATTATAAAGAATTGTGGTTAACTCATCTCCATCCGTTACTGAGCTCTTATCGCGTATCACTTTACCGTTTCTGAGAGTAAGGCTATATCCTCTCTTAAGTATATTCTGTGGTGAAGAGTTCTTTATGTTTTGTTCAATAATCTCCAGTCTATGTTTCTCATTCATAAGCAGAGAATTTGCTGCCACAGATAACCTGTCATCAAGTCGCTGAATGCGGTTCTCCTCACATACTTTCATGGTTGAAAAAGATGAGGAGACTGTCATTGATATCTTCTGCCATCTGTGTCTCTCATCCTTAAGTCGCTCCATTGTTGAATATGATACATCTTT
>Ga0172378_10001769_pt1 | contig 20050 bp, 15 predicted proteins | sample GrowelOW332metaG_FD_119755 | JGI IMG/M metagenome (GOLD analysis project Ga0172378, IMG submission 119755) | Groundwater microbial communities from an aquifer near a municipal landfill in Southern Ontario, Canada - Pumphouse #3_1 metaG | ecosystem: Environmental > Aquatic > Deep subsurface >... | reverse complement strand
TTCTACAAGAACCCTCATACGACACGCCGTTTTGATGCACGCCACTCTTATTCTGAATCAGACAAAGAAGGAGCTCCCTCAACTTAACCCTCAAGGCAGAAGCAAAAGAGTCTGCGAACCCCTCTTGCGGCAACGCTCCAAGATTCAGTTCAAGACGGTCAATTTGCCAGATGTCGTTGTCCGCATCTTGAGCAGACAACACCTCGTCAAAGACAGCCACGAACGAATCATCGAAGAATCCGTTCCATTTGGAATAGAGGTTTTTGACAAACGTTTCATCCGTCGCATCTATAAAAAATCGGCACACATTGATGTTCATATCAAGGATTTATCCAACGGATTATTTTCTCGGACAATTCGGCAGCACCCAATTTTTTTTGCGTAGAAAGGATATATTTCCAGAAATTGAAATCTGTTTTGAAAGCGGATATGGAAGAAAGAGGCAACCAACGCACATTTACAACCTTAACATGAGCCGGGATACGTTTTTTCAAAACCAACATACAGAAGTCACAGAAATGGGCATCCTTCAGGAGAGTATCTGCAGCAAAGAAAAGGACGGAGACCTTGAACTTCTCCCGCTCAGGCAATTCTACAGACATGCCATAATAGAAAAGAGGATGTTCAATCAAGAAGAGATCAAACGAATCATCAGCAATGCCAACTAACCGTTTCACATAAAGCTCCAATCCGGAGATACAAGAAGGCTCCGGGTTGAGCAGATTCATCCCCGTTCCTCTATTTTTTCCATAATCGGAAAAACATTTGGCAAAATCAAGGCGAGCATTCTCTTTCTGTAAATCATCAATATAATCCAAACGGCTCTGCTCCCCATATATTTCGTCCAACAGATCCGCCCATCCCCCGTCAAAGGAATCCGTTCCATCCATACGTTTTCCAAGATTATTGAGTTGGGAAAGTCCCAACTCAAACACAGAATCAAACCAAGAAAGATAAATCTTCAGCTGCGCAATTTTGAGATCCCGTTCTTTAGAGGAAAGGGAAGGTGCGATACCCCTTGCGTTCACACCATAACAATCCGGCATACCGTTGGCGATAGGCTCATGTTCAAATTTTCCAAGATATTTGCCCTGCGGATAGTTCCATGACACATTATCGACCGTCGAATAATCAGACACGTCCTGCTGCATATAACGATAGTTCTGGAACAGACGCTTCACCTCGTCCACATTCACTGACACCGGTTTTCCATTCCTAGTAAGGCGCACATTCTGCGCGCCAGCCCCAAACGCCACAATAGAATAGGAATGGTAGAGATCAGGCAAATCCAGCTTGTCCATATAACGCTGGGTACCCAGCGAGAAGAAGAGAGAAACCACACGCTTCACGCCATCCATCTCCCCAAATCTGGCATACAGGTCTGAGACGGAGAGACCGTCGCCCTGCACGGAGAGAGAGGTTTGGTCTATTAGCATGCGTTTCTGCGGCGGACCCTCCATGAGCTCGTCAAAAGAGCGACCCTTTGCTATCTGTGAACGAAAGGAGACGAAAGAGACTCCGGAGTTGAGAAAAAGCTGCGCACAATAATAGAGTTTGGCGAGCATCTGTTCCGAATTAGAATCAACAGAGATTTCAACGTCAGCATGAAGCTGCAGAACGATCTGGGAGGAGAATGTCACCTCACCCAGATTCTCACACAAATTCCTATTTGCATGAAAGAGCTTGACAATCTCATCTACAACCAGCTGCTTGCGGACATCCGAGGTGTCAGAGAAGACATCTACCACAAAATCATAGGTGCAATTCTCCTTGTTGACAATCACCTTAACATCGGCCACATCATCTACCGTGGAAACTATCAACATACGATAGTCTGTCGGTGTGACAGGAGACACAGAAAAGACCTCAATAGGCGGAAACAACAAGGATTCGGAAGGATTAAACGAACCGTCTTCCGAGGTCAGATAATCCTGCAGACTAAAATGGAGACGGTAATCAAATTCCCAAAGAGCATAGTTAATCTGTTCCAAGATGGTGATTCCAGGATCATGCAGATTATAATCCGTCCAGGCATCACCGGAGAGCTTCTGCAGCAACGACAAGGAATCTTTCCGCAGATTCCCATAAAACGAATCTCGCTCGTCTCTTCTTTCTATCGAAATATGCCCCATTCTATAAACGACCAATCATGCGGTTATAAATCAAGAATATAATAAGAGATGGTATGGCCTTCTCCATAATCGGAGCGAGACCGGACCTGCAATCCAAAGATAGGCTCCCCCTGCTCATCTTTCTTCTCATTCCAACGGAAATCAATTCTATTGAACCGTTTTCCGAACCACGATTCACCAACTTTTTTTATACTGGCATGTTTGCCAAAACAATTCATGGCTGAAACCTCCAACATTGCATATTTCCCAGATCCCTTTTTCCCTTTCACTTTTGCCACAACACGAAAAGCCATGCAGGCATAATCATAGGCGGAAATGTCCTGCCATGCACCATTGGCCGGCACATCCAGTTTCTCTCCCATATAAGAAGCAGCCACCACACCGCCATTGACCACCACATTATTGGGCTGCCGCACATTCGCGGAAGATAAGTTAGGATCTATCAGGATGGAGCCATCCTGAAAAAGGGAAATGACTGGCTGGTCCGAATTTCTTGGGCAAATAAAGAAAGAACCCTTTCCATCAATAGAAAATCGCCATGCCGCATCCGGATCAAGAATATCCTGACGAACCTCCATCACATTTCCTGCCCTGTTGCCATTTAGAGGAGATAACGTCATTCCTCCCTCCGAAGTTTTGATGAAACCATCGTCTACAATGTTGAGCATGGAATCAATCAGATCTACAAACTGAGAGCTGTCGGGTTTCTTCCCCGCCGCAAAATACTCCTTCAACGTACGTCTGTTCGTTTTTGCCATATATCAATCAAATATTACATCATTCAATCAAACCTCCTATGGGCAGAATAATCAACAATCCATTGTCTCTCCATCCGAAGAAGAGGGTTTCTCTATCACAAAGGTATCACCGACCTCAAAATCGCCGACGCCGGTGAAGGAACGCCAATCTGTCTCCCGCTGTAAGGAGACCACATAATTGACATCCGCAGGTTTCAGCACAGTCCATTCGGATGAAGGAGCGATGAGAAATTCATCAGTCTCACTAGTTGTCCATTCATAAATCCTACGTTCATATTCCTTTTCACGACCTGTTTTCACGACCTGTATCACCTTCAGTCCAAAAAGCGCCGATATCTGCGGTATGGTACGAATAGCACTCCGCAGGTCCATCACAGAAAACGGCTTGCCCAACGTAGGAGATACGGAACCGTCCAGCCAAGGTGCGACACAAAGATTCATGCTACGTTCCACTCTATCGATCATCTCTCCGGAAGAGACACCCTCCCTGAATTTCAGACCACAGAATAGGGTCACCTCCTCATATTCGGGATTGATGGCATCTATCTCCACAAAAGGAGATACATACCCCTTCAGAAACTTCTCCACCTCTCGGAGTTCCGCATCCGTAAACAAAGGCAAAGACTCACCATCCCGCTTCTTCCTCATCAGAACAACCGTCACAATGCCGGTTCTGTTCCTATATTTCGTATCTACATGAGAGATACACTTCACCCTATCTACCTCAGGAAAATGTTGCAGGACGAGCATCTCATAATCATCGGCTAGTAAGGCTCTGTTTCTATGGCAGATACGCTCGCGTATCCTGATGCGACGGGCATTCTCGTCCTCAGCATCAAAATGTCCGTTTATTTGGGAGATAGCCAGCAACTCGTCTACACCAGATATCAGACTAGGCGTCACACCTTCGCGTTCCACCTCCGCCAACGCAACATTGGTATAGACGGTACGGATAGCTGCACATTTCTCGAAATTTTTCTCCACCAAGGCAGAAATCCAGAAGAGTCCCCTTTCGTCCAACATGTCGGCAGTGACGGTCTTCGGCAAAAGGAAAGAGACATGTCCGCTCTGCAGCAAGCAGTTGGTCTCATCAGACAGTATATCAAACGCCTTTATAGGCCGCCAGCAGGCACCGTCACGATAGAGCCACGAGACAACGGGGAGATCATCGACCTCCGCCATAAGACTTTCCATATCCAGATAAAAGTCAAGAACACCGGCTCCCAACATATTGGAAAACGAGAGTACCACACGTCCACCCTCTTCCTGTCCGTTGACAATGGAGATGGGAGCCATAAACTCAAGACAATCGCCGCAAAAGCCAAGTAAAGGATGGACGTAGGATAGTTTGATATCCGTCGATCCACCACAGACGAACTCGGCATTCGCCTCCGCCTCATAAGTCAGACAGACTGCGTCCGCCATGAGCTGAATAGGATGTTGGGGCAACGGCAGCTGCCTCTTCGTCCTACTGATCATCATCATGGTTTCGGCGAACAGCCTCCTATATTTATATTCGCCAAATCCCATTTCGGGAGAGACAAGCACAAACCGATAAAAACCACAAGGCACACTACCAAAGACAAAGTCGTCATCGGCTACACGGGACTCGGACGGCACCCGGACAGACAGATTAAAGTTTGTCTTGTCAGACAGCAACATATCCGGTTGTGGAGCGGCCTCCCCACCTTCCGTCCGAAACATATACTGCATATCACCAATAGGTTTCCATTCATATCCACTAAGATATTCGCCCTGCACCAAGAAGGAGGCATTGTCTATACTCTCTTCTTCCTCCTTCACATTATAGGCATCATAATATCCCCTAAGACCATTTCTATCTTTTGGTAAGCCTCTCCAATCCATGGAGAGCATGACTTTAGAAACCCTTTTACTCGCCATCTCATTGCTGCCAACGGCAAACCAGGCTCCCTTCTCCGAATTATTTCCAAACGGACAAAACGGCTGCGTTATATCTATCTGCCCCAAATCATTATAAATCTGGAAATTTTTGGAATCTTCCACCCTCACATTCATCTTGATGCTCCGCATCTTCACCTTACGGCACCAACTATAAGGGAAAAGCCATGCCGAGTTGGAGATAAGAAGCCGAAGCTCCGGCTCTTCCCCCTCCACAAATGGCTCTATGGAAGGAAATGTGGAATCAAGATTTATAATAAGTTTAGCCGAGTCATTGCAATCGACATTCCTCTCATCAAAATCGAATAAAAACGTGGAGGCCTCGAAAAATCCAGATGCGGTGCTTAAGAATATTCTAAACGTATTATCGTTCAATATCTTATTGGCCGCCATGCGGAGATCTATCCGCTGACTGACGGCGACCCTAAGCAGCATATATTTGAAAGTGACGACAGACTCCTTCGTCAAGGAACAATGAATCTCGATACACCTATGTCCGCCAGACATGCGTAAAACGGAAGATTTCAACGAGATGCCCCAATTCTTTTCATACGACTCCCCTTTCGGATAGACATTGGCAAAGGAGAGTGAGGTGACATACCCCAAATCGGCCTCCGGATGTCTCTCCTTCGATTTCCGCATTTCAAGCCAAGAGACATTCTCCATCCGGGCATCACCTACCGACAAGTCGGAAAGCAGACGGCATGGCAATGTACTCCCCTCCCGACTGGCAGAAAGAATAGTATGCGCAGCAATCGTGAACGGCCGAAAATTACGAGTCTTGTTGACGGAAATCCAAACCCGGCCATTCTTCTCCGGACGACATTTAGTACCTAATATCTTGCCATAATATAGATCTGGGATATCCAAGAAACGTCTATTAAACGAAGAAACCACTTTTCCATATTCAGTAAGGAGAGTGACCATCAAGGAAAGAGACGGATCCATCTTACCATCAGATAGTATCTCATCACGATAGATCTCCATTTTTGACTGAATAAGTTTAACGAAAGCCACAAGCTGACACCCTAAACGGAAAAGGAAATCCCTTTTATCGGGTAACGACAAGGCATTGATAGGGGCAGATCTCCATAGAGTACTCATCTCCGGAAACGTCAGATCGGGAAAGACCAGCAGCAACACCTGAAAATAGGAAGAGAAGGTGATCCTTATCTGTTCCGTTATGTCGCCAAGCAAAGAATAGGAGGTAGACTCCTTGAGATGGTTCCATTCCAAGCGCGCCCTCCAGTCTTCCATGCAAACGAAGAGCCCGACAATCTTATTTTTCAAATCATCGGAAGCTGCCATGTTTTCATTAACAGCAGGAATCAGAGACTCCATCTTCGTAATATCCAAAGAAGCTATTTCAGCACAAATCACAAACGGTTGGTATCGATACAAATCGGCAAGCGACAGTACACGACCATCAGGCAAAGCCATCTTCTTATTGGCAGCCATCTTCATGACCTTGGAAAACAGACTGGAGAAATCCGCATCCAGCAAGCCAACATGGAGGTCTATCGGGAACTTTCGATCAGCCCGATCCGTCCCGTCCGTGTTATAAATGTTCTTCATAATAATATGGGAAAACGAGGTTGCTTCTGACATTCGTCAGACGGATGGTGTAGAGCAGCTCAATGCGCAAGACACCTTCGTATTCGTCGCTCATGTCGAGCAACACATCATCAAGCGTGATACGTGGTTCAAAATAGAGCACGGCAAGCTCTATCGCTTCCTTGAGCAGCGTGCGCGCCGAAAGGTCCATATTATGGAAGATAAGATCATAGATGCCCACGCCATAATCAGGCTGCACCACACGTTCTCCCTTGCGTGTGCTCATCAGCACAATCAAGCTTTGACGGATATCCTCCTCCTCAGACACCATCTGCAACACCTCCCGCTCATTCCCAAATGAAGGAGGAAACGCCCAACCTTGTCCTAAAAATGACATAAGAAAGTTTTTATTTTTTTTCGAATTGCAGCTTCTCTTAATTTTTGTCTCATTATTGCCAATAGTCTAATCCTTTTTTCATTATCTTCTTCTGGATAATCAGCTTTCACACAATCAAAAGCCTCATTTATTCTATCTTGAGAGACACGAAATCCATCAACTATCAAGTTAATCCTACGACCTCCTGCCAATTTAATGTGACAACCTCCTGGATATGAAGAAATAGGAGGAGTTGTAAAGGCTCATACCTCCAGGTCTGTCATCTTTCAATTGCATTGCTTTTGATCTTTTTCTCCCGACAGTCCTTGATGGTCTTTCTTTTTTTTCCAAATACGAATACATATGTAACATTTTCATCCTATCATAACCGTAGGGCAACCTATCACGATGGAGCCGCCGTGGGCGGTTGCGTCGCCCATACGGGCAGCAGGTTTTCCTCCTATCATCACTGTCATGGACCCCATGACTATGGTATCTGGAGGACCTGCACAGACACAAGTGTCGCCCACCACTGCGGCCGGCAATCCACCTATCAGAACTGTAGGCACACCAGGCCCTACGATAGGCCCCCCAACATGAGGTATGGGCGGCAGTCCCGGCGTCAACATCGGACACGTATGCATATCTGTAACTCTTGCTGCTAATGGCATATTTCTATCTGTTTATTATCGTTATCGACATTCCTAATTTATTTTAACCAAGATACCCTTCACTGTCATATTGAGAGAAGAAGATATCTCCGTGGAAAGGGACGAACTGAATTTCGCGTTCATCTTCGCCTTCACATCCACATCTTTTCCCTCCACCTTCACCGCACCCGCCTTCGTTGAAACGGATATGTTCTTTTGTGCGTTCAATTTAATCTCATTGGCCTCCATCGATATTATTTTAGATGTTTTTAAGGAGATGCCATCTTTCGAGAGTTCCACCTTATTTCCATTCCGATCGGATATCAACACATGTTTATCCTTATCACAAATTTCGATGGAATTGCCATCCGGCGTTTGAAACCGAATCATCTTACTCCCATCGTCCAGCAGGATAGTCAGTTTTTCAGGAGAGACGATAGCCCGTTTCTTATTTTCCGCATCGTAGTCATAAATGGCGGGATACTTGGCGCTATACAAAGAGCCTAGCACGACAGCCATATTCGGATCATTGTTGATGAATCCAAGAATCACCTCATCGCCAACAGAAGGGACAAAGTGGCACCCGGCCCCTTTGGATGCATAGAACTGGGACAAACGAGCCCATACCATATTTTCCTTTCCGTTGAGAATCGGAACTTTCACCATGATACGGAATCCGGACAACGGATCTTCATCCAACCTATGCACGGTTCCCACATGAAGTCCTTCAATGCCAGGCAACAAACCGGAAGCCGGAGGTGCCACCACATCCGTACGCTGCGTTATGTTGGCAGGCGAAATTCCCATTTCCACCTCGGTAATCCAAGATCCAGGCTTATATGTATGCGTCACCCTACCGACAAAGACTTTTCCATTGAAACGGTCTCCCATCCCCTCCAATCTGATGAGGCAACCGGGCATCACCTTCTCACTTCCATAAAAAGAGAAAGAGCCCTGATACCTCGAAAGTTCAAACTTGAAGAGTTGGGATGCGCCCCACTCCTTCAGTATATTCGGATCATAACAAGCTTCATTTTGCAGACAAATCTTATCCACCCCCAACGATTTAGACAAATCGGAGACAGAGACGTTGCCCTGCGCATTCGTAGCCTGAGCTTTCACCTCAGACACGACCAGTTCCTGTTTCGAAGAGCTCCATCCCACACATTCAGCCATCGACGACTGCGATTCGGCAAGTAGTTTGGCATCAAAAGAGAGCAGGTCATAACCATATTTTACAGTTGTCACCTCTGGCACCGAAAAGTCTGGTTTAAAAACATTTACCTTCTTGCCGGAAGTTGAGACCAACAAACCGCTGGCATCGGCACGGGAAAGGGCAAAATCCCAATCCGTACAATAGTACTGCACCATCTGGTCGTGCTTGACGTTCGTTTCATCTACCGAAACGGAGAGTCCGGACCTGCCCAGCACATCGGAAATAACTTCACTGTCCTTCTTTTTCTGGAACACACGGTTATGCCTCACAAACGTTGTCTTCACCGCATGACTCTTGCACTCCACGATGAGCAACATGGGCTGTTGCAACCTCTGCGGCATTCGTATCCGGTGCGAAGTCACAATGCCGCTAAACACCTCTTTTATTTTAGACTCATAGCCTAAATATATCTTGATTTCGGCACCCGGAACAAAATCGGAAGATGCGCTTTCCGGCACATCGCTATTAGGCATATCCCCACATAGCAACCGTATCTCCGCAGTTCCTATCCTATTCACTTCATGGCAAACCGTTATCTTTTCCACTCGTAATTCACCACTCAATACCTCACCATTACTATGAATCTCGAACGTCACCGTTTTTCCTATATTCTTTTTCGTAGAGTCCATTTCCTTCAATTCTGATTTTTATCATTGGAAAGTGGCGGCAATAACAATTGGCGACCCGGCTCCAACTTTCTAAACCCAGACAATCCATTGATGCGAGCTACCTCGTCCACATAATCAATAGATCCATATACATTTAAACACAACTTCGGCAAAGAATCACCGGATTTTATCAAGAAAAGATGGGAAAGATCCGGAGAGCTTGCGTTTTTTTTCTTTTCAACCGTTTCTATATCCGTAAATCGTATAATAAAGAGATTTACCTCCGCTCTTATCGGCTCCCCATTGTTGTCAAACATTTTGTAAGTAATGTTCATTTCTCGCATCCTACCGCAATAGTTCAACGACCCCCAAAGGATTCTTATATAGGGCGGTTCATGCGTATCGCCGATAAAAGTATATACCGTATTTTTCAGATCCTCAATCTTTTTCGGCAACGAATCTTCATCCCTTTCTATTGCACCAGAAGCATCGAGTACAAACTTGAAGCTCAGGATATCTTTCGAATATCCGCTATAGGTAGGCGTAGATTCCGCAGTAGATGGCTCCTTGTATTTAATCCCCATTTTATCACTATACTCCGTAGGATTTACCATCACGGCACACTCTTTCAATCTCTGGGTAAAATCAATATCCTTATACGAGATTATCTTCATTTTCGATAAAGCACCGCCTTTCGATTTGTCGTCACTCATAGCATTCTGTATAAACTATCTATCTGTTGAATTTCTTCTACTATCATACATCAGCCTCAACTCGTCTTCCATCTCATCGAGCACCTGTTGTTTGACCACTCGAACCACCTCGTCCAATTGCTCGGACCACTGTGGATTTTTCTCCACAGTGGCCTTCACAATCACTTCTTTAATAACTATCGGCATTATCAGACTCTCCTTATCTCGTGGTAAGCAAATTCCATCGTTTCCATCGCCAACTCATTCTTCTGAGACGAAAACGAATTAACATTCCACTTTATAGGATATGCATCCGTCAAAATCCAAGAACAGTGAGGTTCCCCATCCGAATTAAGAAGCGAAACGGTAATTTTTTTAGGCAAGACCTTGCCATACCTTTCAAAATGCTGGTTCATCCACTCCGTAAGTTGATCGTTCAAATCAGTAGAAATGACTCTTTTACAAATAAGATTACCATGAGAAACTTTCGTTGGAACATCATATCCCTGAGTACCCCCTTCGTCCAAATGTTCAGTAGTAATACTCATATTCAATCCGGAAACTTCACTGAAAGAAAGAATTCCCAGATTTTCAATCTGCACTTTATAATAAAATGCAACAGGATATGGCCATAAATAATCTGCCATAATTCGTATTATTAGTTGTTACGCATTTTCAATAGTCAGTCCTTCATGAACCAACGTGATGGCTTCCACTGCCGCTTCATTTCCATCCGATTTCAAAGAAACTCCGGTTACCTTTGAAGGCCACGCATTCTTCAACTTCCACACCATCGTCGGGTTACCCGCCTCATCCAAAAGACTGATGGTAACACCTAGACGTTTGATTGTATTCAATTTAATTTCGTTAAACCAACTGAATAGTTTGTTGTCTTTCACAAAAACACCTTTTTTCAACTCCACATCATTATATTTTTTGATGCCAGGCATCTTGATGGTTGAAAACTCAGGGCTGTTTCCATGACGATATTCAATCACTTGAGCTTCCATGTTCAACCCAGAAACCTCCTTAAAAGAGATTTCTCCAATTTCTTCTATCTCTACCTTAAAATAGAACGCCGGCAACGGCCATACGCTATCTTGTGCTTCTCCTGCCATAATATTTTACTTTATAAAATTTATTTATTCCACTATATAGTTCTACAATCTAAAAAAACGACTTGCTCGCCTTACGATTTCTGCATCTGCTGTTGGAACGTGATCTCAATGAATTCAGCCGGACGAGAGATAGCAACAAGCACAGTTATGCGCATTATACCTTCCAAAATATCCTCCGGAGTCATCGTATCGCCCAAACCTACATGTACACTGTAAGCGTCTTCAGGAGAAGCTCCTGCCAAACCGCCGCGTTTCCAGATACTATTCAAAAAGTTCTGGATCATGGTGCGGACGTTCAACCAAGTGTTCGCCTCATTCGGTTCAAAAACGTATGCACGCGCTGCATTCTTGATAGACTCTTCCAACATGATCATCGTTCTGCGAACGTTGACGTAACGCCAATCGAGCGAATTACCATCAAGCGTACGTGCGCCCCACACCTTGATGCCGTCACCCACAAAATAACGGATTGCATTCAGCGACTTACCGTTCAACGGAACATTCAAATCCTCCTGTTCTGCATTGGTAAGATTAACCGCCGGCGAAACGACAGAATTCAGCGACAAATTGGCAGGAGCCTTCCATACTCCACGCGTATTATCTACCATGGTATAAACACCCGCCATAGCAGCCGATGGTGCCATCAAGTTCAGCTGGCGGCACATCTCCTTTATAACTGCATTGTAAATAGCACTCACCTGCGTAAGAGTCTTGTGCAAAGAAGATATCGCAACTTCATCCATCGCACTGAAATCTTTCGAATACATATCCGCCAAGACAGACTTAACCGCATCCGGTTTGTTCGCAATCTCGGCAACAAGCAAAGGCTTCAACTCACTCTCCTCAAGATTTAGGAAAGAAAGGTCTCGCTCTTGCACGATGGTTGTGTTGACCCAAGGATAGTAGGCAGCGGCGAAATCCAAATAATTGCTGCCGATCTTCTCTCGAAAATCATTGACCACGTCCTGAATAGAGCGTTCCTTAAAGCCATCGAATACATCAAGAATCGCAATACGATTACGCATCTTATAACCACAATGCGTCAAAATAGCCTGCTGTACGGAAGCACAAGCATCCACATCCGCCAAAGCCACTGCCTCCGGACAAAGCACCATAGTAGGTTCCTGCTCCTTTAGCAACGTATCCACACCAGCAGACAACTTACTACCGTCTATCTCGGACAAATAATCGCCCACAGATACGATATAGCAAGGACCACCGCCATTGGCAAAGAAAAACAACATTTGATTGTAAAGTGAATACTTCGCACCCGTACGATTGACTTTAATCTTTTTATCGCCACAAACCAACGGATCCACATCTTCATCTGTAGCTTCTGCGATTGAGAATTTAGGCAAAGGAGCACCACCAAAATAAGAGTGAAACTCCGCCATGGATGAAATACGGAACGGTTTGTTCAATAACGAAGCATTACCGTTTGCAGCTTTCTCCGTATAACCGACAAAAGCTGGCACCGCCGTAGCAACTTCTACGGTCGAGTTAGGAAAGGCGTTTTTTTCTACAACATAAACGCCAGGGGTTTTCATTGCACCCATAAGAAATTGAATTTATGATTAATAATAAAAAATCTGTTTACTTTTACACAGAGCCATTATTTCTTTATCTTTCTCACAAGATATATACCTATATTTTTCACAGTCAGCTACAATAAATATCTTAAATCATTCACAAATTGTCTAAATTCCAACTTTATCTTTTTGGAACTTTTCTTTCTAATTTGCTTCTATCGCGGCTATCGCTCCGGCCGCCCATCCTACTCTTTCTGATGGACGGAAATAGAAGCCGTCACAGATAAACCACCGCAACCATATAATCGTCACGACAGACGGACGACACATAACGCCCTGGAACAGGACACTCCACATTTCTCATCCAAACACGCCCTCTGGATGGGCTGTTCTGCTTAAATTCCAGAAGAGAAAGACGGTAGTCATACCGCTCCCTCAATCCGATAGGTTGCAAGGAGACAACCTTCAATGCCATTATCTGGGAATTCCACGGAAATGGCACCATCACCGCCCCCTCAAAAGACAATCTACCATCAGACTCCACCAACTTGAAAGAATCTCCTTTCTTACCATTTTCACCCAGAAGGAAGAAGTATTCCCAATAATAGGACTTCGATTGAAATAAGAGCTCCACCATATTTTCATCTCCTGCTTTCGCCATCTCCAAAAGGACATCCGTCAGCAACACATGACAAGAGAAAAAGATGCCATCACGTTTTTTTCCGGCCTCCTTTTTCAGAGAATCCATCACATCTACCCCGCCACAAAAAGCAGACAACGTATAGTCCGACTCAGCATCATAGGCTTCCATCTTAGTATAATAAGCGAAGTTTCTGTCTAAAAAACGAACTTCAAAAACCAACTCATCCTCAGGTTCCGAAAATCCTGTCAACCCAGTCTCGCACAAAACACTCCATTCTGACAGCGAATTCTGACGAAACAACAAACCACGCCTTCTCATCAACAACATCGAAGCCGATGTTGGAGTAAAGGATAGCGCACGACAGTACCCATCCAAAAAATAATCATGTAGAACGCGTATTTTAAAAAGAGTGATACAAACGGCCATGTCTACATATCTATTTCAGGATTATTGGATAATTGACCTCCGATACGGGTTGTTCCGGCATCAAAGACCAATCTACGAATCTTACAAACAACAGACGGATAGTACTGTCCGCCCAAAGCAGACCACACATTATTCAACTCTTGAGAAGAAAGGGTAACAATCTCGATTGTATAGGTGACACCATCCAAAGAAAAAGACGAATGAGACTGCAAAAATAGCAATGAAGCCGAGAGCATGGAGAGTGACTCCACATAGCGTTTTTCATCAAACACGGCAGCCAGAATGACATTCATATTCATACCAAGCACCGGAGCCGCACAGAGAAAAGAACCTCCTTTCTTTATCGACGAAGAGGCAGATCCTGCCATAGCATCACGCTCCAGACTAAGCAAAGAGACAATCACCTTATTCGGTTTCGCCTCGGAAGAATTACCGACAAAACCAACCTCGGCACATCCTTCCGGGATAGGAAACGAATGACATAGATAATCCTGAAGATGCTGGGTAAATCTCAATAAAACACGACCAATCATAACTCTAAATTCTCAATAAAAAGCAAAAAAAAGTTTTTTTGTTTATTTATATTTCAGAAAACAAAAAACACACTTCGTGTTTGTTAATAACATACATACTGTATAATACATATATAATCAACAAATTAAGCACAAAAAAGCAAAATAGCATCAAATGTTAGATTTTCATTAATTCACAAATATATTCAGAATATATGAAAAAACCGAATGATAATTAATTTTTCTGTCAAGAAATAAACATGATTATTTTTAGACCCATTTTTGAATTTGTATGTTTTTCAAATATTTCATTATTAAAGTCATCTATAAAAACAATAAATTACGGCGTATTATATTTGATTAAACAATGATGGCAAGATGAAAAAGCAGAAGCATAGATACCAATTTAAAAATGAAGACGGCAGAAAAAAAAACAGAAAGTTAACAAATCAAAAAAAAGGTTCATGTGCAATGGGTCGGAAAATACACGTTGAACGGCAATGTCGAGACATACTAAGGCTTCTTTTCCACGGAGGTCAAGGAAGATGACACCCCAAAACGAGGAGTCGGCAGCCAATCCAAGACGAAGATGCTTGTGATGGAGAAAAGAGAATCCGTCGAAAGTCTGAAATCAGGAAAGAAGAAGAAGAAGGTCAACCACATCAAGATGATCATCTTCCCGGATGTGAAGGCGGACTCGATAAACTGTGCGATGCAGGTGATGGTCGACAAGGATTCATCCGTTGTGGGCAACAGCACAAAATCGCACGTTCATTTTCCGGACATCTTCAAGGTGTATTCCGAACCTAAGATTAAAGCCGAGGACCTAGGTAAGGTTCTACAAAGATGCGGTTTGCGGACATGTACCATGGCATCAAGCCTAAATACCTTCAGGAGTGAATGAACGAGTTCAACCATCGGCACTTCTACGAGCAACGATTCGACGGTCTACTGTATGCAGTCTGCTGCTGTCGATTATGCCATTGATTTTAAACAATGAACACACAAAAGAGATTATGCCCCTATTATTCCATGTTGCGGATTATCATAAAAAAAAAGCAAGCTATTCATACTAAGATTTTCAAACAGACTTTCATCCGAAATTTCTTTTCTGATTCTATTCGTCTTTTTCTTCTTCGTCAAGGCGTCCACTCCATAGGTATTTATTCGTCTCGGCTGCGACCACTCCGGAAAGGAGGAGCAACGAAATAAGGTTAGGTATCGCCATCATTGCGTTCATACAGTCGGAGAAGTTCCAAACCAATCCCAAATTAGCCACTGCACCAACATAGATGGCCACTATCCAAAGAACTCGATAGGCAAAAACCCAACGTCCTCCGACTAAATATTCAATAGATTTCTCCCCATAATAGGACCAACCTAAGATAGTGGAAAAAGTGAAAGAGAACAGACCTACAGTCAGCACAATTGTTCCAGCATAAGGCAATTTGCAGAAAGCCGCATGCGTAAGCGCAGCTCCCTGCGTTGTATCTATATCCGGATAGGCAATTATACTACTCACAACGACAAGACCCGTCAAGGCACAAATGACAACCGTATCCCAAAATGTCCCTGAAGCCGAAACCAAAGCCTGCCTCACCGGATTACGCGTCTTTGCTGCCGCTGCAATGATAGGCGCCGAGCCCATACCAGACTCGTTAGAGAACAGTCCCCTCGCTATTCCGAACCTGGCAGCCATCATCACCGACGAACCGACAAAGCCACCACCCGCCGCCTGAGGCGAAAAAGCAGACTTGAAAATCAGCACAATACTATCGTCCAAATATTTATAATTGATAATTAATATCAACACACAGCCCACAACATAAAAGATGGCCATAAAAGGTACAAGAAAGGTACAAGTTCTGGCTATTCCCCTTATTCCGAAGAAGACAACGAGCGCCACCATTATCGCGATTGCGACGCCCGTGACATGGGGTGATAGTCCACATGCCTCTTTCGCCAACATCGCGATAGAATTAGACTGAACCATATTTCCTATTCCAAAAGAAGCCATTGCCGTAAAGACACAAAACAAGGTGGCAAGAACTTTCATGTTCAACCCATTTCGCAAGGCATACATCGGCCCGCCTATCATATCTCCCCTGTCCGTCTTAACACGATATTTGACTGCCAACAAACCCTCCGCATATTTTGTTGCGATACCCAGCACACCCGTCAGCCAGCACCAGAACACAGCACCAGGGCCGCCCAAAGAGACGGCAGTAGCCACTCCGATTATGTTTCCTGTTCCAACCGTGGCAGCCAGCGAAGTCATCAGCGCACCCAGCGGCGAAATGTCTCCCGTAGAACCGGACTCCCTCTGCACCGAAAGTTTTATGGCTTTAAATATCTTACGTTGAGGAAATTTCAATCGAACAGTCAAATACAAATGAGTTCCGACCAGCAGTATTATCATTGGCCAGCCCCACAAAAAAGAGCCAAGCGCTGATATCATATTATTTAACGTTTCCAACATTTTGTGTTTTTAAATCATCAGAAGAGAATCTCCTCGTATATAAATTTTTCACACAAAAAAAAATAAGCATAACAGTCCACCTGCATTTTCTTTTAATCATTTGAAAAAGAAGAGACGAAGGAATATCATCTTTTAACAAAAGAAACGATTCAAAGAATTTCATTTTGTCAATAAAAATTTGAGAATTACTTTTGCAGCCGCAAAACAATAGACATTTATATAAAAATGAACATTTCAAAAACAATCCTATTCTTTTTCTTCTTGTCTATCTACTCATGGACCATGGCTCAAAACAACAGCCGAACCACCTTTAGCGGAAGCGTAAAAGACGCAGAATCAAAGGAAGCCCTCATCGGCGTTTCTGTTTTCATCAACGAGATAAAAGGAGGTGCCGCCACCGACATAAACGGAAAATTCAAGATTCCGATAGGAAATGGCACATACCACGTCGTGATTTCCTACATCGGCTACAAGACCATAAAGAAAGAGATCGAAGTCAAGAACGCACAACCCATCGTGCTCAACATCAAGATGGAGACAGACAACCAAGAGCTGGACGAGGTGGTAGTCACGGGACGCAAAAAGGACGCCAACATCAGCGAGGCCATCATGAGCGCACAAAAGTTGCAGATGGTAACGATAAAGAAGATACCTGCATTGATGGGAGAAGTGGACGTCATTAAAGCCATGCAGCTACTGCCCGGGGTACAGGCTGCATCGGAGGGCTCTTCCAACTTCAGCGTAAGAGGCGGAGGTACGGACCACAACCTGATTCTACTCGACGATGCTCCCATATACAACGCATCCCACATGATGGGATTCTTCTCCGTATTCAACAACGACGCCGTCAGCGAGGCCACCTTGCTGAAAGGTGACATTCCTGCCATGTACGGCGGAAGGCTATCTTCCGTGCTCGACGTACAAACGAGAGACGAAGCACCCCGTAAGTTTTCGGGGACGGGTGGCATTGGCCTCATCTCCAGCCGACTGATGTTGGAGGCTCCCCTATTCAACGAGAGAACTACCGTCATGGTGGCAGGAAGGAGAACCTATGCGGACATTTTCCTTCCGCTTGCCGGAGATGACTTCGAGGACACTTACCTCTACTTCTTCGACCTCAATGCCAAAATCACACACAAGATAAACGACAACAACCGGCTATACCTCTCTGCTTATTATGGGCGAGATAGATTTGGAATGAACGACATCGCAGGAATGGGATTCGGCAACCAAAGTCTCTCTTCCAAATGGAAACACATCTTCAGCAAAAACCTCTATTCTAATTTGGAAATTAACGGGACAGCCTACAGCTATAACATGGAGATGGAGATGAAACCCTATGGCATAGAGTTGAACGCGGGAATGAAAGACTGGAACTTACGGTACGACATGACCAAGATATGGAACAGCAAACACACCTCCCGCATAGGAATATCCGGCATATACCACAGATTCACCCTCGGTGACCTGAGCAACAACAACGACGAGAATTCCGTACAAATCATAGAAGACACGACCTTGGGTTGCAGAAAAGCTCTCGAATACGGAGCCTACATTGCCCACGAACAGGTCGTGAACAGACACCTCACTTTAAAATACGGATTGAGAATGTCTATGTTCCAAAACATAGGTGGAGAGCGACTCTACAAGTTTGACGACCAATACAACAAGGTAGACTCCGTCGATTACAGAAGCGGAAAAATATTCAATACGGAGATTAATCCGGAACCAAGATTAGGACTGTTATACAAAATAGACAAAGCATCGTCCGTCAAAGCCTCTTACTCACGAACCGTACAATATGTACAGGTGGCATCCAACTCGACAGGAGGACTGCCTTTCGATACATGGATACCGTGCAACCCAAACATCAAACCGCAGAAATGCGACCAATGGGCCGTCGGTTATTTCCGCAATTTCATGGACGACAAGCTGGAAGCATCCGTCGAAGTATATTATAAGAACATGAAGAACGTGCTCGATTTCAAAGACAATCCGGAATTCTACGGAAATCCCGAAATTGACGGAGAACTTAGATGCGGAAAAGGACGGGCTTTCGGAGCTGAATTCCTTGTCAGAAAAAACATAGGCAAGCTAACCGGATGGGTATCCTACACCTACTCCCGCACCTATAGGACCATCGAGGAGATCAACTTCGGAAAGGAATACCGTTCCCCTTACGACCGTCCGCACAACCTGGCCATCGTGCTCAGCTATGACCTGACCAAACGGTTCAACATATCGGCAAACTGGATATTCAACACGGGGCAACCGGTCACCTACCCTCACGGGAAATACACGGTAGACAACACTCCATACTCCGTGTATAGCGGCTCACGAAACGCCAGCAGATATCCAGCCTATCACCGATTGGACCTTTCGGCCACATTAAAAACAAAAAAGAGAAGCTGGAAGAAATGGGATGGAGAGTGGAACTTCTCCCTCTACAACGCATACGGGCATCACAACACATGGGCCGTCATCTTCACTCCGGAGGGAGAAAACATGATCAAGACGGAAAGGATGTACCTCTTCACATTTGTCCCTTCCATATCTTATAACTTCAAATTCTAGAAACAAATGAATACAATATCTAAAAGCATATCATTACTACTCACCGTCCTATCTCTCTTCTCCTGCAAGGAAGAGATGGAGATAGACATAGAAAACGGAGAGAAACTCATAGGCATCTACGGATCCATCACCACGGAAAACATCAGACACACTGTAACCGTGACCCGATGCGCAGACTTCTACAGATCAGGAACACCGGAGATGATAAGAAACGCCGACGTTTATTTGATAGACAACGGGAATGACACCATATTCTACCAAGAACAGAAACCGGGCATCTACGAAACGAAAGACATTCTCAGCGGCAAAGAAGGACACACCTATACGCTGCACGTCAACATCAGCAACGACAAGGGAGAAAGACAGGAATACACGGCAGAAGAGACTCTTTTAGAAGCCACGGGCCCTATTGACTCAATAGCAGTGAAACCGCTCAAGTTCAACGGAAAAGAGATAGACGACATGTTCAAGGTATGTCCTTATTTACAATCATTGGAAGGAAAAGAGACCTCCTACCTGACAAAAGTAGCAATAAACGGAAAGATGATTTCAGACACGCTGACAGAATACAGCACCTTCCACCTGGAAGGATTCGCAGGTATGTATATCAACGGAAAAGAGATGGAGGAGCTTTACGATAAAGACGACTTTCCTCAATCCGTATACAATCTCAACGCCACAAAAGACGACGAGAAGTTACAACCGAACGACCTGCTTACGCTCTATTTCTACCACATATCCAAAGACTATTCGAAATACATCGAAGAGATACAAAACAGCAGTGGAAGCAACCCTTTCTTCGGAAGTCCAAGCAACGTGAGTTCCAACATACTACCGAAAGGCAGAGCTTTGGGTTTCTTCTA
>Ga0172378_10001767_pt1 | contig 20068 bp, 18 predicted proteins | sample GrowelOW332metaG_FD_119755 | JGI IMG/M metagenome (GOLD analysis project Ga0172378, IMG submission 119755) | Groundwater microbial communities from an aquifer near a municipal landfill in Southern Ontario, Canada - Pumphouse #3_1 metaG | ecosystem: Environmental > Aquatic > Deep subsurface >... | reverse complement strand
CGACGGACGACGAGCTAGAGGAAACCGGCACGGGCACCCACGTGTTTCCCTCGCAGGTGTAGTAGACCCTCACGCCGCTCAGCGTCAGGTACACCATGTCGCCTTCATCGCAGGTGTAGCTGCTCGAGCTCGTTCGTGTGCCGCTCGAGCTGGAAGCCGCGGAGCTGCTCGGATTCACCGTCACGGAGCTGCTGCTCGAGTTCGTTTGTGTGCCGCTGCTCGCAGGGCTCGTCACGCTGCTCGAGGAGTCGCCTATCTCGGGGTCGCTCCCAGTGCTCCCGCCGTCGCACGACGCGAGAACCAATGCCGCCGTGGCCAGCAAGGCCGCAATCCCCAGTCCGTCACGCTTCCGGTCGGCCCTCCGCAGGGCGAATTCTTCTGACCTGACGTCTCTCGGTTCTCTCTCATCGTTCTATTCTCCATACCAGCATCCTCGTATTTGATCCTCATTGAACTTTTCTCCATGCCCCAAAATTCCGTTCCGCTCAAAGACGCTCCGTTCTTGGGAAAAATGCTCGCGCTTCGTTCCTCCTCACCCCCGTGGCGAAGGACATGGAAAATCTAGGAAAAAATTTCCCGACATGCAAACAAGCGTATACATATCATTCACATGGTGCAATCGCCATCCCTCTCCTCGCTCCAGGGCCAACGAAAGAAAGGTTCAGGCATTAACTTGAAATAGATCTGATCCCACTGGGCAGTAAAAAACGCAGAGCGTTCCCTCCCAATAAATTGATTCCAGATTGATTGCCCCCGAAATCCCGTTTAGAACGTTTCTCACGGCAACAACAATCGCCTCTGTGTTCGGAGAGACAGGAGCGAAAACACAACATGACTGAATTATGGGCACCTTTAAAATTGACAATTTTCGTCACGTTTCATCTTTTAATACAACATCACCAGCTTCAAAAGGAAAGCCCTCATATATAATCTGATTAAACCAGCAACCGGTCTTTTAATGAGACTCGGAGGATGCGGACAAAATTTGGACATCCCTACTTGCGGGAATGCCGAATGATCTGATGCTTAAAATGGAATCACTAGTCTCAAAAACAAGAATTTGATCAATCGTAAACTTGCGGAATCAAGTTAAAATTGTCATTTTTCATAATCCAGCAAAAATCATCCCTCGAAATCCAAAACTGAATCAAACCCAGTGTTTACAAGCATTCCAAAGGAATTGAAGGATCTATTTTGGACACTAGTGAAATGGAATATATTCAAGACCGATCATTCCGAAGCACCCAAGGAATATCCGTGAAAGCTCTCTTTGTAGAGTGAACCCGAAAACGAGGCTGCCCGCCGATATTATAATTTAAACGACCCTTCTGGAGCATCGCTATGAAAAACATAATTTTTCTCGGTCTCGTCAGTTTCTTTGCGGACATGAGTTCCGAAATGGTCTACCCGCTGATCCCGCTTTATCTGACAATGGCTTTCGGAGCGACACCCGCGCTGGTGGGAGTGATCGAAGGAATCGCGGAAAGCGTTGCGAGTTTGCTGAAAGTTTTCAGCGGGTATATCGGCGACAGATACCACCGGAAAAAGCCAATCGCGTTTTTGGGTTACGCGGCGGGACTCCTATACAAGATCCTTCTGATTTTCGCCTCTTCGTGGGGCGGAGTTCTCGTCGGCAGAGTGACGGACAGGCTAGGCAAGGGTATCCGGACCGCACCGCGCGACGTTCTTGTGAGCGAAAGCGGGGGAAAGAAGACTCTCGGAAGGTCCTTCGGTATTCACAAAATGCTTGACATGGCGGGTTCCGCCATCGGAATTCTGATTGCCTTTTTCATTTTCCGGAGCTGGAACGGAAATGACGGGTACAGGACTTTGTTCTTGATTTCCTGCATTCCGGCGGTACTTTCCCTCTTGATGTTCTTCTTCATCCGCGAGACGACCGCACCTGCTTCCGCCGGAGTGAAGCGACCCGTTTTCGGGGAATTGAGGAGTCTCGATTCCAGGCTCAAGCTTTATCTCCTAGTGGTGTTTCTTTTCACTCTAGGAAATTCCTCGAACGCTTTTCTGCTTCTCCGGGCGAAGAATGTCGGGTTCGACGCCTCCTCGGTGATCCTCCTTTATTTCGCCTACAATCTGGTGTCTTCCCTGCTCGCGCTTCCTCTCGGCGGACTTTCCGACAGGATCGGAAGGAAAAGAGTGCTCGTTTCCGGGTATTTCGTGTTCACCGCGGTCTACGCGGCATTTGCATGGGCGGACGGAAAGATGATGATCGCTACGGCGTTCATCCTGTATGGGGTTTTCACGGCAGCAACGGCCGGCGTGGAGCGAGCTTTCATCGCGGAAATCGCCCCCTCTGCGGTGAAGGGGACGGTTCTCGGCCTTGAGTCCACGCTCGTCGGCGTCGCCCTTTTCCCGGCAAGCGTGATTGCAGGCGTACTCTGGGACACTCTCGGTCCAGTGGCTCCCTTTGCCTTCGGAGCCTCCCTTTCCTTCATTGCGGCTCTCGTCCTCGCTTTCGGACTTCCTTCCGGAAAACCGCGCTTCGCTGCGTGAGGGGGCGTTACACGGATGTGCCGGGACGCTTGCGGCCCGGGGAGCCCGCCGCGGAAAAATTCAATCGGCAGAGAAGCGGGTACGATCCTCGCGGCGGCGAGTAGCACCCGACCGGTCGCAAGGCCGGGCACGCCCGATAAACGGATTTCATTTTCACAAGAAACCGGAACTGATCCAGCGATCCTTCTATTGAATTTTATATTCCGCTTTGAGCCACAAAGGTTCAAGAAAAACGGGAAACGCTTCAAGTTAATTTATATACAATCCGGATTAAGCTTTTTCTCTGACCTTTCTACTCAAAAAAAACGCGATACTGTGTACATGATCTGTGGGAAAAACGTCATCACGACTACGGCCCGGATCACTTGAAGAATAATGACATCCGTATTTTTCACTCCGAGATCCTCCGAAATAAGCGCCATGTCCGAAGCACCGGCAGGCGTGGTAATCAACATCGCTTCCTTGGTGGTGAAACCGCAATACTTCCGAATAATAATACCCGTCACAATGCAGTTAATGGCATAACCGCCGAGGACGATCCCGAAAGGAATTAAAAGCCGATGCAAGGTCATAAAATCGTGAACAGTAATCAAGTTGCCCAAATACGCACCGCTCAACACCTGCACAATCTGATTTGGCCACCGCGGAATATAGGCGAAGTCGAACTTCAATTTTAAAATGAGCGTCGAAAGAATGGCAAAAAGAAATGTACCAGAGGGAATGGCAGAGAGCTTTCCAATTACCCCAAACAGAGCCGCCACCACAAGCGTTGTGAGGAATGCAGGCACGCCCTTCATTCCGGACTTCACCCGCTTTACTGTATAGCCCCTCCCTTCGCTTTCTTCCTTCCCCCGCCACCGACTGTACCAGAAAATGAGGGATGGAAACACGCTAATGCCGAGAATTTGCCGCACAATTTGCAAGAGCGCCACCGACGGGCCATCCGCACCCATCTCCGCAGCTACAATCGGCGTATCGCTGATGCCCCCAGGAACCATGCACATAAGCGCCGTCAAGGAATCAAGCGGACTTAATTTCCAGATCATAAACCCGCAGATCAGATTCAGAAACAAGAGCGCCGTAAGCATAATCAGTGCCGGTTTCCAGACTTTGACAAGCCGCTTTACATCGCTGCGTTCCATAAGACAGCCAATGAAAGCCCCGGCGACAATCTGAATCACTACCCGCGTCTCCGGCGGCATCCAAACGTTTCCCTGCATGATACCGAGAGCTGCCGCCCCGAAAAGGGAACCCACCAAGTAGCCTCCCGGAATTTTCAGCCTCACGGCGATATGACCACAAAGCGCGGCGATCATAAACGTGAATAAAAGATTGCCGAGTGTTTCCAAGTCTACCATCGGACCTCTCAAGGATGGGTGCTATTTTGCGAACATGGAAACAAAGTAAAAATATAGCCAACAGCCTGCGCGAGAGGCCATGCGCTCAGGGTGGTTTTCCAGAACGCTCCGCTTATCACAACCATGTAAAGCGAATGCTGCGCAAGAAAATTTGCTTTCTCGAATTGAAAGACCGGAAGGTTTGCCTTTTGTTGCAACAACAAGCGCGCCCTTTCCGGTATGAAACCCGGCGTATACCTGTGGCGCGCGACACGGAACGGGCAGAACCGCGCTTCGCTGCGTGAGGGGGCGTTACACGGATGTGCCGGGACGCTTGCGGCCCGGGGAGTCCGCCGCGGAAGGTTTCGATCGGCAGAGATGCGGCTACGATCCTCGCGGCGGCGAGTAGCACCCGACCGGACGTAAGGACGGGCACGCCCGATAAACTAAAATTACACATAAATTAATAAACGAAAGCGGTACCGAAGCGAAAGTTTCTGGAAGCAGTTGCGAGAGCGCCCGATTCAGGAACAGGCTGGATCTTCGCAATACGAGGAGATCGTCTTCTGGAAATGCGGCGCATCCAACCCCCGGAATTCATTCCAGGCGAGGACGACTCTCGGGCATCCGGTGACGACGAGCATGAGGGCGTCTATGAAATACCCTTTATGACGCACTAGGATCGAGAGGAATGGGATTCTGAAATGGATTTTCAGTGCGTTCTTTCATTTGTCTGCAACCGTTTCCGATATTCCCTCGGCGGGCATCCGGCGATCTTGCGGAATGCGCGGCTGAAATAGTTGTTGTCCGAAAAACCTACGGAATAACCTATTTCCGCGATGCTGTTTTCCGTTTCGAGAATCAGTTCCTTCGCCTTCTGAATCCGGAGCTGCATCAGGTATTCGCGAGTGGAACAGCCTGTAATTTTTTTAAAACTGCGACAGAAATGGCTTTCGCTCTGACAGGCGATATCCGCCAACGTTTTCAGGGAAATTTCCTCTGTACTGTTCTTTTCAATATATTCGAGAACCTTCCCCATGCGAAACCACCGATCCTGCTGTTTTCTGGATTCTCCCGGCCCCAACCTCTGATCCACATGATGACGGATCAGATGCGAAAGAAGCCCGAGCACATGAGCGCGAATGGCAATTTCCCAGCCTAGGCGGCGAGTTTCATACTCTTCGAGAATATGGCATATTGTCCGATCCAGAATCTCATCATTCCGAATGCAATTTACAAAGACATAGTGAAGATCCACCACCGGCTCGAGAAAACGGCCCTGAAGAAATCGGGGACTGATTTTCAGGATGATGAAATCCAGACCGGAATTTTCATTCTGTAAGGAATCAATTTTGTCCATATAATGCACTTCGCCCGAATTGATAAAAGCGACATCTCCCGCCTGAAGGGGAACCGCCCCCTGATGACAGTGCATGACTGCCGTCCCTTTTATGAAGAGGATGAGCTGCAGATGATCATGCCAGTGCTTTTCAAAAACGGGCCCGGAACGGATATTGCGACGCTCGGCGATATGGATGCCCAGGTTGGGATCCGGCAGGGTATCGTATTTGAGAAGCTCCGCTTTATTCTGCGCCATCAGTAAAAAGATAACGTTTTTATCAAACAAAAGCAATCCAGTGCTATAATTTTGCAAAAGGAGTCCTGATTTCCTTTCGGATATCCTCCTATTTTTTAAAGCATGGAAAACACAAACAAAAATTCCGTCACTCAAATTTTCGCACTCGCTTTCGCGCACCTCGTCAACGACTGGTACGGGAACCTTCTCGCCACAGTGCTCCCGCTGCTCGTACTTGCAGGGATTTCCGTTTCCAAAAGCGCTTTTCTCATTTCCATATTCACCCTGACGAGTTCCGTAATGCAGCCGATTTTCGGATTTCTGGTAGACCGTTACAATCAGAAGTGGCTTGTTTACGTGGGAACGGTCTGGATGGCCGTGCAGCTTTCCCTGATCGGCCTCGTTCAAGACAATTACACCCTCCTTATGCTTATCGCCGCTCTTTCGGGCCTAGGTACTGCGGCATTCCATCCGCAGGCTTCCTTCATGGTCGGTAAACTGGGCGGTTCCCGCAAAGCCTTCTGGATGGGATTTTTCATCTCCATGGGAAACGTCGGCATGGCTCTTACGCCTCTGCTCGTCATCCCCTACTTGAATCATTTCGGATTGGAAAAAAGTCCTTTCCTTGCGATCCCCGGTATCATCGCCGCGATTTTCGTTCTCTTAAGTATTCCGCGCAATGCCGAAACGAAGAAAATCGACGCTAAAGCTTCCCTGCGCGATCTCCGCACGTCCCTCATTCCGCTGCTCAAGATTCTTTCCGTCGTCTCCCTCCGCTCCTGGGCTTATTTCAGCCTTATCGCATTTCTCCCCTTGTTTTATCAAGCGCAGGGCATTCCCCTTTCCTCATCCAGCCGCCTCGTATTCCTCATGCTTTTCACCGGCGCCCTGGGTGGACTTTTCGGCGGGTACATCTGGGATAAGATCCGCGGGAAAACAAAGATCAACTGGCTTCTCGTTCTCTCCCTTGTCATTTCTTCGCCTTTGTTCTTCATTTATCTGCACATGCCTTTCGGAATTCTATCTCTCGTCGTACTCGGCATCGCGGGCGCATTCCTCCTCGCCACCTTCAGCGTTACGGTCATCATGGCTCAGGAAGCCGCCGGTAAGAGCGCGGCACTCGCATCGGGGCTCATGCTCGGACTCGGCGTAGGAATCGGAGGATTGGGTGTGAGCATTACCGGGCTCGGCGTGGAACACTTCGGCATCGCCCCCACTCTGAAAATACTCGTGTGTCTTCCGCTTCTTGCAGGACTCCTCGCGACGACTCTGCGGAGTCCGCAGCGGGCAAAGAATGGCTAAAACACACGACGATAACAGCCGCTATTGCCGTTCGGCTTTCCGCTTCAGAGTGTCGAGCCATACGCGGCGAATGATGGCGCTCCCGGGGTATATAATCCGCCAGTAATGCGCGAAAACGCGATTATCCCGCGGAACGATGCCCTGAACCCGGGTTTCCGTTGTCAGAAGCGTTTCGTTGTCATTCACTCGGATCAATCGGAAATTGACGGCCACTTTCACATAACCGGGATTCTCGAACGCCATGAATTCATCCAGCGAACGGATTTTTGGCGGAGCGGGCAGCTTGCGATCGCTTTTAAGCACGGAAGCCTTGAGAATCATCAGCGTGACAAGTTCATCCGGAGAGACTTCGAAGAAATCGAAATCCGGCGTAGAAAAGGTTCCCGGCACCGCGTCATTATTCGAGGCGCGGTCGCTCATGTCCACATCATCATCGGCGATCCCCCGGATTTTCATCAGCAGATGCGCTATAGGGATGTCGTTCACTCCGGTTGTCTGTAAGACCTGCTTCACCTTTTCCCGCGAGGCGTTTACCCGGACTTCATGAAACTCGTCGAAGGCAGAGTCCCGGAGCAGCATGTCGATTTTGAGATTCGCCGTCGATGATTTTATCCTTACCCTCCAAAGGAGGGAAATCAGGGAGATCAATGCGCCTCCGGCGATGACTCCCCCCGCAATGATGCGATTGAAAACGAACAGGAATTCCAGGGGATGAATCAGGGAAACGATTCCGACGCCCATGAGAATGCAGCCGATCCAGAAGAAATAGGATGGAGCGTAAAAGCGGGCATAATGCATCAGACGGAACATGACGATTAGTGCCGCGACGATGCAAATGATTCCCGGAAGAAAAAATGGAATGTTCATTGGGTCCCCTTATCTATCTAAATGGTATTTTTCCGCAACTCTCCGCCGTTCTTCTCCGGAGAGAGAGTTGAAATAGGCCTTCCAACCCGGACAGAAGCGGATGTGCCACCGCCACAGCCTGCCGAGAATCGACTTGGGATTTTTATCGTAACGCGCCCGCATGGAACAGGATTCACAGTGATTCTTACTCATAATACTTGGAATATAGATTTTTCATAGTGCATCTTTTATTGAAGATAACCGCGCGGAAACCCGTAGAAGAGTGTTCAAAAGCGGGGAATCCCTGAAAAAAGATGTACCGAAACGCTGCGTAGAGCTCAAGATCACTCCGTCCGCGTGAAACTTCCCATTGATCCAGATCCAATAGAAGGGGACTCAAGAGTAAAAGACTTGATCAAGGAACCTTTGTCATTCGCTACTTCATCGGAAATTTTAAGATAATACAGAGACATCAAAGATGCAGTAGAAAATAGTCCCGGAGAAACAACTTCCCTATTGGATACGGAATCCGAATTGACTTCAACGCCATTGATTTTTATGGACTTCAATTTGAGATGTTTTTTTATGTGAATTTCTTCACGCCAGGGATTATCCCTACAGCCGGAATCCCACCGCAACGAATCCCCGAAAGAGAATGCCAGCGCGAAAAATACAAGAATCGGTACAAGTTTCATTCTTCTATCTCCGAAACGTATGTGCTGTCTTCAATGACTTCATATTCGAGCTCGATGACGGAATCGCCCTCCGTAATCGTCAATTTCGCCGTACTATCTTCGCTAGCAATAAAATTCCATGTAGTACTCGAATCTGCCCGCGATGCATAAGATCCGGGAAAGGCCGCAGAAGTCCGATCCTTTGTGGAGGTCGGCTCATCGTTACAAAGCGAACAGCCTCCGATGAAGAGACTTAAAGCGATAAGTGATATAAATCGGTACATCAAAGGCTCCTCTTCAACATGACCTAAATATAATTTCTCTGTCAACAAACAGTCGCTCGCTTATACAAAGCTTCCATTGAAAAATAAGCGCAAAAAAAGATTTTTTAAAAGCGCCCGGCATGTTTTCCAAGCGGAACATTTTTCCAAAATGTTTGTAGTTTTAGACACATCTATGAAAGCAAAAAACATCGCCGTTATCGGCTCTGGCATTACGGGCCTTTCCGCAGCCTTTTATCTCAAAAGAAACGGGCATTCCGTCAAAGTCTTCGACAAAAATTCACGCACAGGCGGAGTCATTCAAAGCATCCAGAAGAACGGTTTCACTTACGAAACGGGTCCGAGCACAGGCGTCATCAGCAAGCCGGAAGTTACCGAACTCTTTGAAGACTTAGGCAAGCAAGATCTTTTAGAGACGGCACCGAGTCTCGCCGGGAACCGATATATATGGAAGAATGGAAAATTACATGTAATTCCATCCGGTCCTATCGGCGGGCTCAAAACGCCTCTTTTCAGCTGGAAAGATAAATTTGGCATACTACTTGAACCCTTCCGCCCCAAGGGAACGGACCCGGAAGAAAACCTTTCGAGCTTTGTCCGCCGCCGCCTCGGAAATTCCATCTTGGATTACACTGTCGATCCATTCATCTCGGGCGTCTATGCCGGAAGTCCGGACGTGACCATCCCAAAGTATGCACTGCCCAAGCTCTACAATCTGGAACAGAACTATGGAAGCCTCATCCGGGGATCAATCCATAAGATGAAGGAACCCAAATCCGAACGGGACAAGAAAGCGACAAAGAAGACTTTCTCCGCAAAAGGAGGGCTTTCTACCCTTGTGGAGGCGTTGGCAAAAGCCATCGGTGCGGAGAACTTTGTATTGAATGCGAATTTATATGTAAAGCCAGAGAACGGGTCATACAAAGTTGTTGACAACGGAAATGAATACGGGCCTTTCGATTCGGTAGTTCTCACCTCGGGTGCAAGCCACGTCTTTGACATTCTCCCCTTCGCCAAAGGCAAGGGCTTCGACAGCGCTTCCGAAGTTCTCTATGCAAAAGTGGCAGAAGTGGCGGTTGGATTCAACAAGTGGGAAGGATTTCCTCTCGATGGTTTCGGAGCGCTCATTCCCTCCAAGGAGCACAAAAAGATCCTCGGCGTACTCTTCATGTCGTCGCTGTTCCAAGGCCGGGCTCCCGAGGGTGGAGCGATGCTCGCAACATTCCTCGGCGGACTTCGGCATCCAGAATACGTTGACTTACCCGACGAAGCCATCAAAGAAATGGTTTCTAAAGAAGTAAAAGAAGTTTTAAGCATTCCCCATTTTACACCGGACTTGTTCGAAATTTCCCGCCACGAAGAAGCCATTCCCCAATACGACCTCTCTACCCCTAAACGCATTTCCGCATACGCCGGCATCGAAAAGGCGTTTCCAGGAATTCTGATGGGCGGAAACGGCATCGGTGGCATCGGAATGGCGGATCGCATCAAACAAGGGCGCGATCTCGCTGAACGTTTGGCTTAATTTTTGTATATTTGGCCTGTCAACACACCTGCCCAGGTGGTGGAATGGTAGACACTGGGGACTTAAAATCCCTTGGCCGCAAGGTCGTGCGGGTTCAAGTCCCGCCCCGGGCATTATTTTATAAATTATCACTATGATCGAATTCTATCCAGACTCCATCTACTACCCCCGCGAAGCGGTAGAAGAGAAGTACAAAAAAGGCGAACTCGCTACTGCCGAGAAACGTTTGATTGGCTTTGCCGAACGTCATAAGAATCGCATTTGGGTCATTTCCCGTGAAGACAGTGAAACTCCCTCAGATGAAGTTCTCCTAGACAACCTCCGTGCCTATTTGCTCGTCCGCGGTTCCTTGCAACCTGCAGCAGAAATGGGCGAGCTCATTAAAGAGATCAACAAGGAAGTCTGGTACCGGAACGAGAAGCAGACGGAAAAGCCAGAAGATGTAGCCATCAACTGGGAAGCCCAGTATGCAAAGAAATGGCGCGAAGCCCGTATGTTTGAGGCTTTCTTCCTCATCGACCGGATTAAAGTGAAACTAATCGAAATCCTCCGCGCTTAATCCACGGATTTAACGAGAAGCTGGATGCTCCGCCGTCCATTATAAACATTCCAGAGGGGCTCAAACGAAAACGAGATCTGCTTATGCAGATCGTTTTCTATGCGCTTTTTGAGCTTAGGCATTCCAAAGGCTATCGCCGCAAAAGGGTGCCCGCCATTTTGGCATACTTCCAACTGAAGATGACCGCCGTGAAGTTCGCGGAGCTTTTTCACTTTGACATCCGTTGCGTGAAGCACCGGGTAAGGATATTTGCCGCCGAAAGGTTCAAGCATCTGGAGCGCATTCATAAACGGTTCATCCACTTCATTGAGCGCCGCCGGCAAATAATCCTCTTCGCTCTTTTCTCCAGTGGTGGAACATTCGTAGTTCTGTTCTTCGGCAAGCTTTTGCAAACGTTCGCGGAGAATTCCGATATCCGATTCTTTCAAGCTGAACCCCGCCGCATTAGCATGCCCTCCCCACCGCAAAAAGAGATCGCGGCATTCAAAGAGGGCCTTGTGCCAATTAAAACCGGGAACAGCCCGCGCCGAAGCTTGGGCAATTCCATTTTCAATTGTGAGCACGGCAGCAGGCCGGTTGAAAATTTGAGCGAGTTTCGCAGAAACAATTCCTATTACTCCGGAATGCCAAGAATAACCTTCAACGACAAGAACCCGCGGAAGTTCCGAGCCATAGCGCTTCTTGACGAGTTCGATTGCCGCATCCGATATATCCGCTTCTTTTTTTTTGCGGAGGTCATTGTATTTATAAAGCTGACTCAAAAGTTCCGGGGCCTTGGCCGCGTTATCGCACAAAAGAAGATCCAAGGCTGCATCCGGCTTGTCCATCCGTCCGGGAGCATTCATTAAAGGAGCGATTCGGAAAAGTACGTCCTGACCACCCACATGATCTGAATTTTCAAGCTGGCGGCGGCAAAGCTCGCGTATACCTGGCCAGCGGCTATTCTTTAGCATTGAAAGCCCGGTCCGCGTCATATAGCGGTTTTCCGGCGTCATTTCTACAAGGTCGGCCAGAGTTCCCAATGCAACTAGATCCAGATATTTTTCGGCACTGCCCTTTCCCTCTTTGGCAAAAAGGGTAGATATTAGTTTGTACGAAACGCCCGCTCCACAAAGGGACTTGTTGGGGTAGCGGCAGGCATTCTGGCAAGGATCGAGAAGTACGTCCGAAGGAGGAAGCCCATCACCGGACGGCTGATGATGATCCACTACCATCACATGCATCCCCTTTTCGTTGGCATAGGCGATTTCATTATTGGAAGTAATGCCCGTATCCACCGTCAAAAGATGTGTCACTCCCTCGGAAACCATCAAATTCACCATTTCGAGAGAAAGACCGTAGCCGGCCCCTGTGCCGGAGCGACAGGGCAAATGCCAAGAAGCGTTGATGCCGAGTTCCCCGAGACCGCGCTTGAGAAGGGCGGTCGCCGTCATTCCATCCATATCGTAATCACCAAAAATACAGAGCTTCGCTTTGGAGTCCCGGGCTTTCTCTATCCATTCCAGAGCTTCGCGCATTCCACACATCGGGCAAAGGGAATCCAGAGGATCCAACTGATGGGAGGCATCGCAATGAATGAGCGCATAAGCGGAAGTGACGGACGTACAGCCGCGCTTTACAAGAATCCGCGCAATCAAATGCGGAACTTTGAGCTCGGACGCAAGCATATCGGCAATGAGTTCGCCGTTCATACTTTATAGCCTTCAAAGAGTTCTATCGAAAGAGCTTGAAGGGCAACTATTGGAGAATTCTTTCTCGCTATGATTTTTTCAGAAGTCGCTTGAATTGAAAGCAGCGCCTTTTCTAGAGCTGTCACGCCAAAACGCGATAGATTCAACTTTTCCAGAGTTTCTCTCCGGTCGGGAAGGCGCGGAAGTCTCTCCGCCATTATACAAAGCGCATCCGAAACAAGAAAGGCGACAAAATCGAGGAGAATGGAAGCATCATCCGGATCTTTAAGGGACGAAGCATCCAAATCAAAGAACAAGTCCGAATAATTGCCTTCTACACTATCCCTTAAAAAGTCAAAGGCTAGCGATTCATTGGCTTCCAAATTTTCACCATAATACATCGCCATTCCCGGAGAACCCAAGGACATTCCTAACGCATCTCGCGAAATACTTTCGCCCGTCGTATTCAGCACGATCTGTTTTACCTCTGTCTCAGAAAGCGGCGGAAGCCTTAGGGAAAGGCAACGGCTGCGAATGGTCTGCAATAAGCGCCCAGCAACAGATGATGTGAGAATAAAGTAAGTATTCGGAGGGACTTCTTCAAGCGTTTTCAAAAGGGCATTTGCCGCAGCATCGTTCATTCGGTCCGCTTCGGCGATGATGACACAGCGGGTGCCCTCGCTCGCCGTAGAAAATTGCGAATTGGCAGAACGGATCTGCTCAACAGAAATTTGCGCAATACTTGAAAGATACGTAACAGAGTATGGATTCTTGATAATCGCATCCACATACGAAGCCGTGTAATCTTCAACCGTTTTTGCTGTAGAAGGCCCCCCATCCGCAGCAGATTTCGCACTTGCTTCTTTTGTCTCTAATGGTATTACCCACTGCCGCACATTGCCGGAATCCACAGCCATTTTGCAGCCAAAACATTTTCCGCACGGACGGCGTTCCTTATCTTTGCAACAAAGAGCCCGCACAAGTTCGAGGGCCAAAGCTTTCTTGCCAATGCCGCGCTCACCTTCAATCAAAACGGATTGAGGAAAACGGTTTTCATTCAGAGCCCTTACAAGCAAGGATCTTGCACCCTTTTGCGATTCCGGACCTTTTAAGTCAAACTCGATCATTTTGTCCTTAGCCACTGCAGAGGATTGATTGTCTTCGTTCCTTCGCTAACTTGGAAATACAATTTAATTCCATTCAAGGAGGCTATGTCGCCCACTGTTCCAATTTCTTCGCAATTCCGGACCTTGGCCCCTTCTTTAACGCGAATTGAGCTCAAATGCCCATATACGGAATAAATGCCACCTTCATGTTCAATAATCACCGAAGGGCCTCGTCCATCAATTTCAGTAACCATCACAACCTCGCCTGCAGCAGCAGCCTTAATAGGATCGCCCTGCTTGCCCCGGATTTCAACGCCCAAGTTGCGCGTCATAATATGCAGCACGGGATGTTCCTGCATTCCATAATTGCTGATGACCTGTCCCTGAAGCGGCATGCACTTGGGCCCGATGGGCTTGGGAACACTTACCACTACAGGAGAAGCTTGTTTAGAAGACTTGGAAGTCCCTTTCTTTTTTGCCTCTTCCTCTGCCTTGCGCTTAGCTTCCGCCATTTCCCTCGCCCGTTTTTCTTCCAATTTGCGGATAAGGGAGAGCATTGTCTTCTGGTTCTGTTCAATTTCCTTGATCGCTTTTTGCTGCAAGTTCTTGTTCTTTTGTACAGTAGAAAGCACCGTTCCTTGCGTAGAAATCTGATTTTGCAGTCCTTTTTCTTCAGCAGCTTTTTTTGTCTGCAAAGATTGCAGTTCATCCAAGCGGGAAGCGGCTTCCCGCTTTTTCAATGCCCGCGTCCGCAAAAGCCACGAGAGCTTTTCCACTTTAGCCTTATCGTCCGTAAGAAGTCTGTTTACGTAATAAATCTGGCGCTCTGGAGAACCTTCACCCGTGAGAATCGCATAGGCCTCTTCCAATGGTCCCGCATCTCCGTGGATGTATAATTCCCGAATGCGGAGACGCATAGCAAAATTTCGCTTGTCAATTTCCGCATCAAGGGAATCGAGCTCGCATTCAATGCTTTCAAGAGACGTTTTTACAGTGGATTCATTTTTTTCGAGAAGAGCCACATACTCCTTGGTACGGGTCAAATTTTCATCGAGAATAGCTATGGTATTGAGAACTCCCTTTTCTTCAGATTCAAGGAGCTTCACCTGTTTGCGCTGCCGGGCCAAACTCGCTTCTATCGCCTTCAGCTCGGCCCGTTGCTTTGCGAGCTCCTTCTCCGTCGCCTGAGCAGAAAAGGCAAATGAAGCCGCGAAAACGGAAAGCAAAAGAGCAGAGCGGAAAAAGTGTAAAATCATTTTGCGCCGAGGCTCAGTCTTCAAAATTTTCACGGTGCAAAAAGCCGCGGACAGAGCGGTAACTCGAATAAGCCGAAATTAGAGTAACCAGAGCCACAACAAAACAAAGAACCGCTCCGTAACCATCGAGGTAATAAGCAACCACCGGCACATTTTCAACAAATGAACTTGCTGCAAATCCAAGGAGAAGCGCGGCAAAGCCACTCGCAAGAATGCCCTGCATCACGCCTTCCAGCACAAAGGGGAGCTCAATGAACATAGCCGAACCTCCGGCATACTTCATATTTTCCACTAGTAGTTTGCGGGAAAACAGCGAGAGCCTCACTGCATTGCCGATAATGAGAAAGAGCGTTACAAAAATGAGAATCGTCGCCGCAATCGGCCAAAAAATGAACGAAAATTTCCATTCCGATATTTTATCCACAAAAGTAGTCGGGGATTCCACCGCATCGAATGCCGGACTTCGGGAAAGAGAGAGGACGACTTCATGAAGAATGTCCGGAGTGCGGTACCGCGGCGCGAGCGTCAGGACGAACGATGCCGGAAGCGGATTTCCCGTGACAAGGGAAAGCATATCATCCGAATAGCGTTTCTTGAATTCAGCCATCGCGGAATCCGGACTTTTATAGGCAACAGAATCCAGCTGCTTAATTAAAAAAAGCTCCGATTGTATTTTCTCCAAGGAATCCGGGGTAACCGGATTCTTAAGAAAGACCTCAATGGAATAAAGCCTCTTTTCCACAGACGAAAGATGGTAAGCCGAAAGCAGGAATGCCCCCGAAAGCCCCAGAAGAAGTGCGCAGAGAAATATCGTCACAAAAGAAGGAAATACGACGGTCTTATGTTCCTTCCATCCACGGAAAGATTCCGAAATTAAATAGTTCATTTCACTTAACACGGAAACGAATATAACTTTTTCAGGGAACCTCCATAAATCCGTTTTCGAAAGAAGTGTCCTCACCCCAAATATAGGCTTCATTGAAGCTGTTTTTTTCTAACCGGGAATAATTTTTAGAGCCCCTTGTAACTATTTTTAAATCGATGAAACATATCGGTCTCAAAATCATCGCCTGTATTTTCGGCATTGCTCTCTGGTTCTACGTCGTTTCGGCGAGAACTACGGAAATCGATATGGAAGTTCCCCTTGTTTTTGCCCGTCTTCCAGAAACGCTCGCCATTGCTTCGCGCCCAGCTTCCAACATTTCCATTACCATCAAAGGAAGCGCTATCGACTTGATCCGCCTCAAAGCGGCAAGGAATGGTGCGGCAAAGATAGTCGTCGACTTACATGGAATGACGCTCGGCACGCAGCGATTTTTGCTTTCTGAAGAAAATTTTGTCGCCCCCGATTTTCCGAGAGTGCATTACGTCTCCTCCGACCGGGTTGCCGCTCTCGAAATCGAACTTGATACCCGCATCAAACGCACTGTTCCTGTCCATTTGAAGAATACTTTTGAAGCCAAGGACGGATTCACGATCATCGGGACACCAATCCTTGAACCGGATACGATCACAATCGCCGGAGCGAGATCCGCCCTTACCCGAATTTTTGAAATTACTACCAGTGATGATCGCTACAAAGAATTGAGCAACGACCAAGCTTACGAATTTCCCTTGGATTTTTCAAAGCTTCCTCCTTATGTGTATCCAAGCGACAGCACCGTCAAAGTCAAAATTTCCGTACAACCTCTGGTGCGCACCTCATTCCAAGGAATTCCCGTGCAACTCATCGGCCAATACGACCACAGCAAATACAGCCTCAAACCCGCTACGGCAACTGTCGAAGTATCCGGCGGTCGTGGAGCTCTCTCCCAAATCCGCCAAACGGACATTCAACTTTTTGTAGAATTCAACCGGTTCGCGATCGAAGATGCCGATAGTCTTGCTCCTACCGTGCGCATATTGGGTTCAGTTAAGGGTTTCCAAGTACACCCGGAAAAATTCTATCTCAAGAAAGAGAACGTTTCCGACAGCTTATCCGTTGAGGAGACAAAATAATGATCTGGCTCGGCATTGAATCCAGCTGCGACGAAACAGCGTGTGCCGTACTTCGCGACGATCCCTTGGAAATTTTATCCAATCCGCTTTACAGCCAGATCAAGGAACATGCCGTATATGGCGGCGTTGTTCCTGAAGTCGCCGCCCGCGCGCACTTGGAAAAGATTACGGCAATTACCGAAGAGGCCATTAGAGAAGCTAAAATTTCCATTTCGGATATAGATGCTATCGCCTTCACAAGAGGTCCGGGTCTAATGGGGCCGCTCCTCGTGGGCGCAAGCTTTGCCCGCGGTCTCTCTCGCGATCTGAGTATTCCCGCATACGGGATCAATCACCTGGAAGGGCATTTGTCCGCAGCCTGGCTTACCGAGCCCGATTTGGAACCGCCATATCTCACTCTCACGGTCTCCGGCGGGCATACGGAATTAGTCTTGGAAGAGCCTGGATTCAAGTACACTCTGCTCGGCCGCACCCGCGACGATGCCGCAGGAGAAGCCTTCGACAAAAGCGGAATTCTCCTCGGGCTTAAGTACCCTGCAGGTTCTACAATAGGACGCCTCGCCAAAGGCAAAAACCGCAAATTTTATCACTTTCCCCGCGCACTTAAAAATGAGGACAACGGCGAATTTTCCTTCAGCGGGCTCAAAACCGCCGTGCGCAGATATACTGAAGTAAACAGCAAGGAATACATACAAGCAAACCTTGGCGATATTACGGCATCGCTCGAAGACGCCATCATTGATATGCTCGTTTCCAAAACAGTGTGGGCACTCAAAAAGACCGGAATGAAAACCCTCATCGTCGGAGGAGGAGTCTCCGCTAACGGACTTCTCCGGGAACGCCTCGGCAATTATTGCAAATCAAACTGCATCAGGCTAGCCTTCCCCTCGCTTTACAACAGTACGGATAATGGAGCAATGATCGCTGCTGCGGCAATACGCCGGGCACGCGCCGGACTTTTACCCGCATGTTCAACAGAAGTCAAGCCTTGGCTTCCGCTTGCCGAGTAAACTTCAAAAAAGGACTTCCAATGAACAAAAAAAGCCTCTTTTTTGTACTTGCCCTTTCCGCAGCATCAACCTTTGCCGATGAAGCGGAACCAGAAATATTCCGCCCTACCAAAGCATCGGAAGTCCACGTCGTCGATACGACCAATTCCAATTCTATCAAGCTGGACGTAAGCATTTTCGGCGAAACCGCTATTGGCTCCTATTACATTCTATGGAGCGAAACGGACCTTTCCGACGAAATGAAGAAGATCCTCACCTCGCGCGACTTTAGACAAGACGAATTCTTTATGCAGAACATTGACCGCGAGCAATTTGAGCAAGAACGGCTACTGCAGCTTTTTGAAGACAAGAAGCGGGAATACTTCCGCATCTTCCCCGAAGAGGAAGAAAAAGACAAGAAAGACAAAGACAACGAATGACTTTGTTCCAATTCTCAAAAATATTATAAACAAAAAACCCCCGCTTTTTAAGTGGGAATTTTTTTAAGAAAATTAGAACAAATTATTGAGCACAACTCGTCGCTAAGGAAGTTCCGTCTGCAAAGCTGAATGAGCACACGAGAGAACCCGCGGCATAAACGCTGTATGTTCCTGTTGTGAAGCTAGAAGATGTCGCAAAAAGGGAAGAAATCTTTTTGCCAGCCGTCGCTGAATACACTTCCGTCCCCGAAGCATCCTTGATGGAAACGGTTGCGCCGCTTTGAATTTCACTCGGGAGTTCAAAGACTGCGGAATAAGCCGTATTCGCAGTAGGAACCATTAAAGCATCATAACCTCCGCCAAGTCCGAGCCAAGAACCACCAGTCACCGTCAAAGAAGAACCGGTAAGAATCGGTTTCTTGCTTTTGGTAATTATTCCCGTGCCACCGCGGAGATAGAGATAATTTTGAGCCTGAATACCATCGTCACCGGCAGCGATATTAAACGCGCCTCCCGAAATGGAAACCGTAGGAGCGTGAATGGCATCTCCCTGAGAAATCACGGTCACTGTCCCTGCATTAAAAACAACTTGAGAAACGGAGCTCTTGAACGCTTTATGAGAAACGGACGTATCCAGAGATCCATCCCCAGCGAGAATATTGAAAGTGCCCCCATCTACCGTAAGAGCCTGATACGCATTCACGGCATCGCTTCCCACATCCATCGTAAAAGTACCGGCTTCTATCTTAATATATCCCTTATCCGAACGACTTTCATTATCAGACTGAATGGCATCGCCATCGCCAGTCTTGAGAGAAAATTCACCGCCATTTACGATCACAGAGCCCTTGCCCTTGAGCGCGTGTTTTACCGCATTCACATATACAACAGGATCGTCATTCACGAGTAAGTCGGCCTTGATATGGATTCCGTTTGCATAGTTACCCGTTACATAAAGCGTTCCATTTCCCTTCAGCGTCATATCATCCCGGGAATAGATACAAGCCTTCGGCACAGAATCCGCTGCCGTAAAATAATTATCTTCGACAAACGTATAAGATGAGGCATCGGAGAAGATATTCACAGAGCCCTCGGGAAGTTCCAATTTTACTTTATCTGCCCGTTCTACGAAGATTGGAGAATTGGTAGAATTACCCATCATTACACCATTAAGGACCAATTCCACAGTAGCGGAAGTGTCCACGGTAACGCGGATCTGCCCATCACTCTTTGTACCCGAGAGCACATACAGGCCCGAACTTGCAATGTAGAGGGTATTTCCAGAAGCTGCAATAGCCTTATTTCCTTGATTCGATATCGTGTATCCCGATTCAGCGATAGTCACCGACACAGCGGTATCCCCTGTAGTATAGGAGCCTGCCGTCGGCGACGAAGGCACGGTCCAAGTGAGCCAAGTGCTCGTAGAAAGTGCATTTGTATTACCTTCGCTATGCTCCGAAGACGAAGACGTTATAGATCCCGCTGAAGAAGAAACTCCTGTTCCTGAAGAAGATGCTCCTTCTATAGACGAAGAAGAAGTACCTTCTACTAAAGCGGAAGAATTTCCTGTTCCTGAAGAAGACGAACCGGAATCCGCATAAGAACTGCTGGAATCTTCTGAAGCGGCATTCGAGCCGGAATCGGATGAACAAGCGGCAAAGAAAAGAACTGTGGAAAAGGAGCAAAGCAATTTAAAAAATGAAAATTTTTGATTCATAAAAACCTCTCCCGTAATATAAATTTTTAAAAAAAGGATCTGCAACAAAAGCACATACAAAATAAAATAAAGAAATGGAAAAGGCTTTTTTTGAATTTTTGGGCGTTTCTGTCCCACAAAAAGATTTTTACTAACTCAACTGGTGTTTTGAATAGGGAACCTCTAAAAATTGGTTTGTGGCCATGGAATCGAGTGAGACCGAGTAAGAAACAGAGACACTTGGCGGTTTAGCGCTTAGTGACTCTGATCCCTGTGGGAGCAGGAACGAAAAGTGACGCACT
>Ga0172378_10001764_pt1 | contig 20070 bp, 13 predicted proteins | sample GrowelOW332metaG_FD_119755 | JGI IMG/M metagenome (GOLD analysis project Ga0172378, IMG submission 119755) | Groundwater microbial communities from an aquifer near a municipal landfill in Southern Ontario, Canada - Pumphouse #3_1 metaG | ecosystem: Environmental > Aquatic > Deep subsurface >... | reverse complement strand
GTTTAATACAGTTGTAATTGCTGCTGTTAATGTTGTTTTTCCATGATCGACATGTCCAATCGTTCCAATATTAACATGGGGTTTGCTTCGGTTGAATTTTTCCTTTGCCATTTTTTTCTCCTTATATATAAACACTATTTTTGTTATTATACATCAGCTTTTCTATGGTTTCAAGTATTTTTACCTAAATCTTAAAAAGATTTATGAACAATATTCGCACCTTTTTTTATGTAAAACACCTTTCATCTGACGCTTCATTTTAAAATTTATTGATTACACCTTTTAATTTTTTATAAACATCAAAATGATTACCTCTTCTAAACAAAAAGTTGCATATTTCTTATCAATACGCATTCCTTTAGATGATTGCTTTCCAATTCCTTAAAAAATATTTCAAGTTTTTTGCTTTTCTAGATAAATTTTACTTTACTTTTTTCATTTTTTTACATATTTATGTTTTTTTCAATCCGTTTGACTTTATTTTCAAAGCAATGTATAATAAGTTTATTCTTATAAAGGAGTTTAATATGTCATCAGAAAAAAATTATAATGTTGTTAAAGGCGTTTTTTTTATCATCTTAGCCGCTTTCTTTTTTGCATTAATGAATTTGTTTGTTGCTTTATCAGGGGATCTTCCTTCTGTTCAAAAAAGTTTTTTTAGAAATTGTGTGGCTGTTGTTATCGCTTTAGGACTTGTTTTAAAAAGCAAAGAATCGAATTCCATTACGAAAGGGAGTCTTAAAGATCTTATTTTGCGCTCGAGTTTTGGAACCATTGGCATCCTTTGTAATTTTTATGCCGTTGACCATCTGGTTCTCGCCGATGCCTCGATGCTTAATAAAATGGCCCCTTTTTTTGCCGTCATTTTTAGTTATTTGTTCCTTCGTGAAAAAATTACGCTTCGCCAATTTTTAGCCATTCTGGTTGCCTTTATTGGTGCTTTATTTATTGTTAAACCTTCCATATATTCGCTAAGCTTTCTACCGGCTTTCATTGGTCTTTGTGGGGGCATTGCTGCTGGTGCTGCGTATACCATGGTTCGTAAACTTGGAACTCAAAATATTCAAGGCCCTTTTGTGGTGTTATTCTTTTCTGCTTTTTCTTGTATTGTAACCGCCCCTTTTTTATTGTTTGATTACCACCCCATGACCGCTAATCAATGGTTCGCTTTATTGGGTGCTGGACTTTGTGCTTCTTTTGCACAATTTGCTGTAACCACCGCCTATTTTAGTGCACCTGCTAAAGAAATTTCTGTTTTTGACTATTCACAAGTCTTATTTTCAGCCCTTTTAGGTTATTTCTTCTTTAATCAGATTCCTGATTTTTTTAGTTTTATTGGTTATCTTATTATTCTCGGCGTTGCTTTTTATATGTTTTTTCAAAACAGAAAAGAATCACTTCTTTAATGTTTAAACATTGTATCCGTATTTATTTAAACCGAATAACATTTCACTTAAATATACCTGAATTTTTTCCTTTAAAAGTTGACATCTAATTGTAAACGCACTATAATATAGACAACAAAACAAATAAGTTTTGTAACTCCCCCAAGCGGGAAATATTATAGGAGGTATTTAAGATGTTACCAAGTATTTTTAGAAATTCCTTTTTTGACAATTTGTTAGATTCACCATTTGACAGTGCTTTTGATCCACCACTATTTTCTCAACTTATGAAAGCTGATGTTAAAGAAACTGAAAGCACTTATGAGATTGACATCGATATGCCTGGCTTTAAAAAAGAAGACATTCAAATTCAATTAGATCATGGTACCTTAAAAATCAATGCAAAAAATATTGTCGAAAATGAAGACAAAGATGACCGTAAAAACTACATTCGTAAAGAACGTTATTCAGGATCTTGTTCAAGAAGTTTCTATGTTGGCGATCAAATTAAGCAAGAAGACATTAAAGCAAGTTTGAAAGATGGTATTTTAAATCTTTCTATCCCTAAAATTGATCAAGCTGAAATTGAATCAACGAAAATGATTCAAATTGAATGATTTAGAACAATAAAAAAGCTGTCATAATGACAGCTTTTTTATTGTTCACACCGATTAAATTTATCCTAATGGATATTGTTCTGTTAGTGCTTTTACGATTTCTTTCGCTTTCACAACTGCAGGTTCGCCTTTTTTAATCAACATGGCAATGGCTTCTGCAATTTTATCCATATCTTTTGTATTCATGCCTCGCGTCGTTACAGCTGCTGTTCCAATTCGAACGCCGCTTGTGATAAAAGGTTTCTGTGGATCATTTGGAACTGTATTTTTATTAGCCGTTAAACCTGCTTTTTCCATAAGGGCTTCCACATCTTTACCGGTTTGTTCATCTGCTCTTAAATCAATTAAAATTAAATGATTATCCGTTCCACCCGAGACCATATCAACCCCACGATTTGATAATCCTTCTGCTAACGCCTGACAATTATCAACAATCCCTTGTTGATAAACTTTAAAGCTTGGTTGTAGCGCTTCTTTAAAACAAACGGCTTTTGCTGCAATAATGTGCATTAAAGGCCCACCTTGAATACCTGGAAAAACCGCACGATTGATTTTATATTCTTCAGCAAATTCTTTGCTTGATAAAATTAATCCACCACGTGGTCCACGTAAGGTTTTATGTGTTGTTGTTGTCACAACATCGGCATATGGAATAGGACTTGGATGAAGCCCTACCGCTACCAAACCAGCAATATGCGCCATATCTACCCAAAGAATTGCACCACAAGCATCTGCAATTTCTCTGAATTTTTTGAAATCAATGATTCTAGCATAAGCGGATGCTCCTGCCACAATCATTTTTGGCTTAGTTTTCATTGCAATGTTCATGACTTCGTCATAATCAATGATTCCTTCATCATTAACACCATAAGGCACAATATTAAAATATAAACCCGAAAAATTAAGGGGATGACCATGTGTTAGATGTCCACCATGATCAAGATTCATTCCCATTAACGTATCGCCTGGTTTTAAAACAGCTACTTGTACTGCCATGTTCGCCTGTGCCCCTGAATGTGGCTGAACATTCGCATAGGTACAGTTAAATAATTCTTTCGCCCGTTCAATCGCTAATGTTTCTGCAACATCAACATTTTCACAGCCTCCATAATAGCGTTTCCCTGGATAGCCTTCTGCATACTTATTGGTAAATATAGACCCCATTGTAGATATCACTGCTGGACTTGCCCAATTTTCTGACGCAATCAGTTCGATACTATTATTCTGACGAGTATATTCGTTTTGAATAGCTTGAGCAATTTGCGGATCAACCTTTTCTATATCTTCTAATGTGTACATCTTTCCTCCCAAAAACAATTTATTTTGAAACCATTGTACCTAATTTACATGTAAATGTAAAGTGCTTTCACTTTAATTATTTTTTTAACAAGTGTTTTGTTTGATGTATCTGTTTTCAATCCTATTTTCTTAAATCATTCAAAGATTGACTTTCTAAACTCTTCATGATAGGATAAACTTATTAAAAATCTATTTAACCTGGAGGTCTTATGGTTCATTCGCTTATTTCTTTTATTAAAAACAGTCCCAGTGCTTTCCATAGCGTTGCAAATATGTCTGATTTTTTATTGTCTAAAGGTTTTATTCTTCTTAGTGAAACAGAACCTTTTCATTGTCAACCCGGAAAAAACTATTTTCTTGTGCGCAATCAATCCGCATTGTGTGCTTTTAAAATTCCTCAAAATAGGCCATCGGGATTTTCAATTATTTCTGCACATACCGATTCTCCTTGCTTTAAAATTAAAGAAAATCCTGAAATCACCGATCATTATACAACGTTAAATGTTGAAAAATATGGGGGAATGTTAGCATCTACCTGGTTTGATCGCCCCCTTTCTATTGCTGGTCGTATTATTTATAAAAGTACTACCGGCCCGCTTTCGCGTTTAGTCAATTTTGATCGCGATCTTGTCAGCATTGTCAATCTTGCGATTCACCAAAACAAAATGGCCAACCAAGGACAACCACTTAAAACTCAAAAAGAGATGTTGCCCTTACTAGGATTACAAAATCCTAAATTAACGCATCTCCTTTCAGACCAATGTACTATTAAGGAAGATGCCATTCTCAGTTATGATTTGTTTTTATACAATCGCATGGTTGGATCAATTTGGGGGGCTCATCATGAATTCTTTTCTGCCCCTAAAATTGATGATTTACAATGCGCTTTTACGGCTTTAAAAAGTCTTGTTAAAACCGAAAATGCTCAACGGATTAACCTTTGTACTTTTTTTGATAATGAAGAAGTTGGCAGTAGTAGCCGTCAAGGGGCCTTAAGTGATTTTTTAGAAAACACCTTGCATCGCATTGCCCTATCTTTAGCATGGAATCAAGAAGACTATTATACGACGCTTGCTCACAGTTTTATGCTCTCTGCGGATAACGGACATGCCCTTCATCCTAATTATCCAGAAGTCAGTAATCCTCAAAATCATCCTATTCTTAATCACGGTCTTTTGATTAAATATGCCGCTAATCAAAAATATTCTACAGATGCATGGTCCGCCGCTGTTTTTAAAATGATCCTTGATGAAGCTTCCATTCCTTATCAAGCGTTTATGAATCATTCTGATTATCCTGGAGGGTCAACCTTAGGTAATTTATCCAATCAACATATCTCTATTCCCACTGTTGATATGGGAACCGCTCAACTTGCCATGCATTCTGCCTATGAAACCGCTGGTGTCAAGGATGCTACCCTTTTATATCGTGGTATGTGTGCTTTTTTTGAACATCCATCCTTTCCAACGCTTTAAAAAGAAAAAGACCCCCATGTGTTAGATTTTTTGGTCTAACATATGAGGGTCGGCTCACAATGCCTTTAATGGTGTCTTTTTCTTGATGACAACAAGGTGTTAAGAAATTTTTTCTGGCAAAACCATTTTTTCTCTTAATGCTGTTGCCATTTCTGTTCCTTTTACATATTTAACAATTGCTAAAGCAAACTCTAATGCAACCCCAATCCCTCGCCCTGTAATGATAAAATCATCAACGACAATTGCTTGATTGCTGATTTTTGCCCCTTTTAATGTCTTTTCAACACCTGGATAACAGGTTGCTTTTCGGCCTTCTAAAAAACCCAAGCTCCCCAATATTTTAGGTGCTGCACAAAGAGCTGCAATCATCTTTTTCTTTTCATAGAAATCACGCAATAGCATTTCTAAAGGCAAAAATTGTTGAAGGTGATCCGTCCCTGGCATCCCACCTGGCAAAATCAATCCGTCTGCATTATTGAAATTAATTTCATGAAACAAGGCGTCCATTGTAACGGTAATGCCATGTGCCCCTGTCACTGTTTTTTTACCCGTGATGGATACCATTTGAATATTCATTCCTGCTCTTCTTAATGTATCCACAACACTTAGTGCTTCTACTTCTTCAAAGCCTTCTGCTAAAAAAATAAACATTTGTTTCATTTCAATCTCCTTTTTTTATCTTTTATTATTATAACTTTTAAAACTTAAGTCCTTATTAATTTGAATCTTTCTGCTTTCCTTTTAAAGAAAGGTCGAGATAAACAGTTTTGGCTCTTTTAATATCCATACCTCCTATCTTTATTCACTAAAATATCTTGGACCCTTAACCTTATAATTATATCGTTTTTTCACATACCAATCAATGGTCCCATGAATATTGTTCGTAAAAAAGCAGGCATTGTGTTGAAATCTTTTTTCAATTCACTTTCTCTTTTGGGTATTGTAAGATCAAATACCTAAACTTAATTTTTTTATCTATTTAACCGTTTGATTTTTTAATCCAACTTAAATTTTACATCTTTTTTTCAAAAACATATTGCTTTAAAAAATAATACTAGTAATCTTTTAAAAAAACTGATATGATAGATAAAGATTATATGAAAGGACAATTTCAAATGATAAACAAACCTTTAAAAAATAGTGAAACATCTATTGCTAAGCCTAATCCTAACTATAAAGATTTTGAAAATAACTTTATTACTAAAGTGGAAGAGGTCTCCGGTGATCCCTTTAATGAGTCAACAACTAGACATCAATATGAAGCCCTTGCCGAGTTGGTTATGGAAGCAGCTAGCAAAAAATGGGCTGAACATAATTGTAAATTAAATAAGATGGAAAATAAACAGGTTTATTTTTTTTCTATTGAATTTTTGATTGGTCGACTTTTAAAAAATTATATTAATGACCTTGATTGGGATGACAAAGTTGAAAAAACCTTAACCCATTTAAATTTAGATTACACTGCCATTCAAGCTTGTGAAAATGACCCTGCTTTAGGCAATGGTGGTCTCGGTCGTTTAATGGCTTGTTTTCTGAATGCTTCTGCCGCATTAGGCTTTCCAGCCCACGGTAATGGTATTCGCTATAAATATGGTCTTTTTGAACAGAAAATTGTCAATCACGAACAAGTTGAAGTGGCTGATGTCTGGCTTCGCGATGGTTATCCATTTGAAGTTGCCAAACCTGAAAAAGCGGTTGTAGTTAAATATTATGGAACCGTTCGTTCTATTGAAGAAAACGGGAAATTACATTTTATTCATGAAGACTATGAACCCGTCCTTGCTGTTCCTTATGATATTCCTGTTCTTGGCTATCGCAACGAAGTGGTCAATTCTTTACGTCTCTGGAGTGCCGCTCCAGTCGAAGATTTTGATTTAACAACCTTTAATCAAGGCCATTTTATAAAAGCCATGCAGCGAAAATCAGAAGCTGAATCAATTAGCCAAATCTTATATCCAAATGATCATGGTTTCGAAGGCAAACTCTTACGTCTTAAACAAGAATATTTTTTTGTTGCTGCGGGGCTAAAACGTATTATTCGCCGTTATAAGCATCAGCACCAAGGCTCTTTAGAGGGCTTTTCCGATAAAATTTGTATTCATATTAATGATACCCATCCTGCTCTTTGTGTCCCTGAATTTATGCGTCTTTTAATGGATGAAGAAGGCTATGAATGGGAAGAAGCCTGGGCTATGACCATTCCAACGATGAGCTTTACCAATCATACCGTTCTGCCAGAAGCCCTTGAAACCTGGCCTATTACGATGATGGAAACCCTTTTACCGCGTATTTATCAAATTATTGATGAAATTAATCGCCGTTTTGTCAATGAAATGAACTGGAAATATCCAGATCAACAAGCACGTAATTACTATATTTCTATTCTTAAAGAAGGCAATGTACATATGGCCCATCTTGCCATTATTGGTTCACACTCTATTAATGGGGTTGCTAAATTGCATAGTAAAATTTTACGTGAAGAAACCTTTAAAGATTTTTATGCTATTTATCCAGATCGCTTTACCTCTGTTACAAATGGGGTTACACAGCGACGTTTTCAAATGTTCGCTAACCGCCCGTTAACCCTTTCTATTGAAAAGGCCATTGGCAACACCTGGGAAATCCCTGGTCAAATGGAAAAAATTAAAACACTTCTGCCCTTTGCTGAGGACCCTTCTTTTTGTCAAGAATTACAGCAAGTTAAACGTCTTAACAAGGAGGCTCTTGCTGCTTATATTAAAGAAACCCAAAAGATCCTTATTAACCCAGATTCAATTTTTGATATTCAGGTCAAGCGCATTCATGAATACAAGCGCCAACTCTTAAATATTCTTCATGTTATGTTTATTTATAATCAGTTACGAGCTCATCCAAATACTGATATGATTCCTAAAACCTATTTTTTTGCTGGAAAAGCAGCACCTTCTTATTATTATGCGAAAGAAGTCATTCGCTTAATTAATACGGTTGCGGAAAAAATCAATCATGATCCCTTAGTTAAAGATCAGCTAAAAGTTGTTTTTATTCCTAATTTTAATGTGTCTAAAGCAGAAATTATTTATCCTGCTGCTGAAATTTCTGAACAAATTTCAACGGCTGGTAAAGAGGCGTCTGGAACAGGCAATATGAAATTTATGATGAATGGGGCCTTAACTTTAGGGACCCTTGATGGGGCAAACGTTGAAATTGCTGAAGCCGTTGGTAAAGACAATATTTTCACCTTTGGTTTAACCGCAGAACAAGTCCTTCAATATAATACTAATCATACCTATCGTTCTTTAGAGGTCTTTGAAAGCGATCCGCGCCTCCAAGAAGTCATTAATCAATTAGTTAATGGGTTTTATGAACACGCCAATGGCTTTCAGGCTATTTATGATTCCTTACTTTTACACGGAGATCCTTACTTTGTCTTAAAGGATTTTGATGCTTATTGTAATATTCAAACTTATGCTTCTTCTGTTTATCAAAATCAAGCCTCTTGGTTGAAAAAATCAATCGTCAATATTGCACATTCTGGCATGTTTTCTGCTGATCGTTCTATCGTTGATTATCAAAAGCGTGTTTGGAAAATCAAATAAAAAAACGCCTATTTTATGACTGTTTTCAAAGATAAATCATTAAGATCTTTTTGAAAACAGTCGTTTAGCGTTTTTTGGTTAGTTGTTTATCTTTACTTCTTTATTCTATATGTAAAAATATATTTTTAGCTTACTTTTTTTTGATTGCGCTTCTTTAAATATCCTTTTTTTTAATTACAATCCTTCATTAAAAACACTCGCTCTGTTTTTCCCTTTTCTTTTGGAATAGTAAAGGGCTGCATCGGCTTCTTTATATAAAACCTCAAAACGATTGCCGTGTGCTGGAAAGAGTGCTATACCAACTGATACACTCATTTTAAAGGATTCATCACATATTTTTATTTTCTCTACGTCTTTGCAAATTTGTATTCCTCTTTTTTTTACAAGTTCTAGTAGCATTTTGCTTTCTACATTTTTTAAATCACTCATATAAATGGCCATTTCATCACCACCTATGCGTGCAATAATATCATTTTTTCTAAAAATATTTTCTAAAGTTGCTGCAATATCTTGTAAAACTTTATCGCCATTGCTATGTCCCCATGTATCATTGACCCTCTTAAATTGATCAACATCTAACATGAACAATGCGCCTATTTCATCTTTTTTCTGCATTGCTTCTTCTATGTATTCTTTAAAAGCTCTTCGATTATAGAGGCCTGTTAAACTATCTCTTTCTGCTTGATATTCCATTTTGATCGCTTCACTTTTTTGTTCATTAATATCTTTGCCATATATAAAAAAAACAATATGTTCATCAACTGGATTTTTCCATAAAAGGATTGTCATCTGCATCCAATGATAATCATGTATTTTAGGCAATCGTACGCGTATATCAAATGTAAAATAAGTTTTTTTTTCTTGATTAAACACCTCAATATATTTTTGGGGATTAATATATTTTATAAATATTTGATGATCTTCTGGCATTACAAACGCAATTTTATAATAGTTTAAAATTCTTTCTAATGTATATTCTGTATTTAAAAACCAATTGTTAATAACCGCTAGATTGGTTTCAATAATTTTTTCTAATATTAAATCTACTTCAAGATAAAATTCTGCGGTTTCAACAATGGATTTTTTAAAATTAGACATTTTTTTTAATTCATACGTATCCATTGTTTCTTGTGTCTTATCTTGAATGACCCAAATAAGGGTGTCTTCCATTTTTTTAACATGATATTCATAATATTTTCTCGGATCATCTGGCTTCTGGCTATAGCAACAAATGATTTCTGAAAGTTCACAAACATTCTTTTTTAATTGTTGAACCATTTTTTTTAATTGCTCATAGCCTTCTGATGTAACCTTCGCTTCTTGGAGTACTTGTTTTATAATGTCGTTTGTCATTTGATCTAAAATTGAAACAGGCTGATATATGGTTCGAATCTTACCCATCTCTAAAACAATCTTTTGTAATGTTCGACTATTCATCTTTTGTTAACCCTTACTTCTAAATTTAATTTTGACCTTATTTTTTGCACACCCCTGCACTTTGACTGGGTTCTTCTTTTAGCCCTCATTTTAAATACTTTTATAAAATGATACGTTGGAAGAACTTCTAAATTTGTGATATTTATTATACCTTACTTTTTTTAATAAATCAATCTTTATTATTAAAACCTTTTATTTTATTCACTCGTTTTTTTTACCGTACTTTATAAACACTATTTTTAATCCGTAATTCTTTATGATAAACGCGTTGAAATTTTCTACCACATTCTTCAATAATCATATCTTCAAATACAGAATGTCCCGTACTATAAACCATAATTTCCACATATTCTTCTTGAATATAGCATTTTAAATCTTTTACATAGGAATCCATACTACGATCTAGATACTCAGCAATTTGTAAAAATAAGCTCAATTTGTCAATCAGAATTTCATCCTCTTTAGACAATAAATTTAAATAGCAATCATCTACTTTTATTTTTTTATTTGTACGATGATTTAAAGCAATAAAGGCAGCAATCAACAATTCTTTATGGCTAATGCCTTTAACACCAGAGTTCAACATTAAATAAAAGCTATGTTCATGATGATCACGATAATCAACAATAATGCCAATATCATGAAGCATTGTTGCCGTCCTTAACATCTTACGCGTATCCACCTTTAATTGATGTAACGGAGCAAGTTCATAATACAATTTTTGAACTAAAAGATGCATATGCCGTCCATGTTCTAAATTGCCATCATAATGGACTAATATCTTTAAAATCGATCTTTCTAAAATATCATTAATGAGATGCCCTGGATAATAACCTAAGAAATCAAATGCCATTCCATCTCGAAGCCCTGCTTCGGAAATAATCAGTTGGTTAGAATCAATGGTTTCCATGGCTATTTGTAAAGCAAAACTAGCCCCAACAAAAATATCCGCACGCCCTTTGGAAAGTCCTTTGATATTTAAACGTCCCTCTAAATCTTCAGCCGCACTTTTTTTGCAAATTTTCTTTACCTCATCTTGCGTCATCAGATAATTGTGTGCAATAGCTAGTGGATAGTCTATCAGTCGTCGATGAATCCGTCCTAAATTGCGAATGGTTCCACCCACCCCAATAATGGGAAGACCCTTGGCCTCTTGCAAAAATTCAATCTGAGCATATTCTTTTTCCAGAAAACGCTTAAGTGCATTAACATCTTTTTCAGATACTTGATCACCAAGATTAAATTTTTCTTTTAAATCAATTGATCCAAACGATAAGCTGATTTCATTGATTTTTTGTCGATCTTTAATGAGTACAAATTCTGCGGAACCGCCCCCAATATCAATTAATAATGCATCTCGAATATCAATCGTATTAATCGCCCCAAGATAATCGAGTTCTGCTTCTCGCTCTCCAGAAATAATTTGAATATCTATGTCTGAAGCTTCCTTAACCCGTTGAACAAAGACTTCACCATTTTTAGCTTTTCGGACGGCTGCTGTCGCTACACAAATAATTTCATCAATCGCATAGCTTTTTGCCATTTCAGCATACATACAAAGTGTTTCAATCCCATAAGCCATTCGTTCTTCTTGAAGCATCCCTGTTTCTGATAAATTTTCACAAAGGCGAACATTCACTTTGACATCGTCAATAATATAAAAAAACTGATCTTCTCGGACACTGCCAACCACTAAATGTACACTATTTGAACCAATGTCAATAATGCCAATTTTTTTTTCCATTTTTTCTCCAATTATTTTGATAATTCTGTACGGCGTATTTCATTATACTCTATCAATGTTTTTTTGCAGAAATATTTTTGACATTCGAGTAATTCTTTCCCTCGTTTATCAATCCGTATATATTCTCCTGTTGACGTCATTACTCTTGATTTAATCGTATCTTTCCATGTTGTAAAAAGAATATTTTTAACCTTTTCTTTGATTTCTTGATCCTCAATTGGAAACAGAACTTCAATTCGGCGATTAAGATTTCGTTGCATCCAATCTGCACTTGACAAGGATAAGCTTTCAGCTCCATTATTATAAAAATAATAAATTCGGCTATGTTCTAAAAAAGTACCGACCACACTATGCACTTCGATATTGTCACTAACTCCTTCAACGCCAGGATATAGAGAACACATTCCACGAACAATCAACTTAATTTTAACCCCTGCTTGAGAAGCTTTATAAAGTCTTTCGACAATGCCATCATCAATCAACGCATTCATTTTAGCAATAATTTGACCTTTACCACCATTTTCAACGTTTTGTATTTCTTGATCAATACTGCGATAAAAGGCTTCCCGTAACGTTGCTGGCGCAACTTCTAATTTATTCCAAAGATCATAATGACTATACCCAGACAACACATTAAAAAGTGTGGATACATCTGAAGCATAGCCTTCTTTACAGGTAAACATGCCAATATCGGTATATAAACCCGCCGTTACATCATTATAATTGCCTGTAGCTAAATGGACATATCGACGGATGCCATCAGCTTCTTCTCGGACAACTAAAATCATTTTACAATGAATTTTAAGCCCTGGCAAACCATAAATCACATGGCATCCTGCATGTTCTAATTTTTTTGCCCACACAATATTATTAGCTTCATCAAAACGTGCTTTTAGTTCGACCAACACACTTACTTGTTTCCCATTTTCTGCTGCCTGAATTAAAGCCTCAATAATGGGAGAATCTCCTGAGACCCGATATAAGGTTTGTTTAATCGCTAAAACTTTTTCATCACTAGCAGCACTTTGAACAAAATCAACAACTGTTTGAAAAGACTGATAGGGATGATGTAAAAGACGGTCTTTTTCTCGAATAACTTTAAAAATATCTTTTTGTGAATAAAAATCCTTTGAAATTAAGGGCTTCCATGTCTCTTCTCTCATTTCAGATAATTCTGAACGGGTAAAAAATTTTGAAAAACACGTTAAATCTAATGGCCCATTAATTTCATAAACTTGATGTTCATCAACATCTAGATTTTCCATTAATAGTTTACGGGTTTTTTTACTCATATCATTACTGATTTCAAAGCGAATGCATGCTCCAAATTTACGTTGACTTAAAGATTTTTCGATTTCTATTAGTAAATCTTCCGCTTCATCTTCATCAATCGCTAAATCGCCATTTCGCGTAATTCTAAATGTACTTATTTTTTGAACTTCATATCCGGTAAAAAGTTCCTCTAAATATGGAATAATAATATCATCAATAAAAATATAGTGGAAACGATCGCTTCCTTCTTTCTTCGGTAAGGCAAGAATACGTTTTAAAACCGATGGAATTTCAAGAATTGCTAGACATTCCGATTCTGTTTTTTTTCTTTTTTGTTTGTGGCCACCATTTTGATCTTCTAACTGAATACATAAGTAAACATGTTTATTTTTAACCAGTGGAAAAGGTCTAGAACTATCGATGGCTTGTGGTGTTAAAACAGGATAGATTGTTTCTCTAAAATAATCTTTACAATACGCGCGTTCTTCTTCATTTAAATCTTCCACCGTTTTAAAGAAAACATGGTTTTGACCTAATTCTGGAATCAGTGATTTATTTAAGCAATTATATTGTCGTCTCATCATCTCATGTGTAATCCGATTGATGATTTTTAGCAATTCTTTTGGTGTTCTTCCATCCAGGCCTTTTTTGCCATAACCAACATTCACTTGATCCATTAAACCCGCAATACGAACCATTACATATTCATCTAAATTCGAGGCGGTAATAGACAAAAATTTAAACCGGTCCATAATTTTATTCGTTTTGTCATAAGCCTCTTCTAAACAGCGATAATTAAAATCTAACCAACTTCGCTCACGGTTAATATACAATTTTTCGTTCATTCGTATTCCTCCTATTTATAATACTGAGCTGCGCTTAATTTGGAGCACAGGTTTTAACCCAAAGACTTGTTCAATGGCTTCTCCAAGCAACTCAAAATAATAAGCTTCTAATTGGATATTATCACTTGAATAGGCATTGACAATAAATAAATTATTTTCTGTGCGACAGCTGATCTTATTAATTTTTTGTCGATGGCTTTTATCTAAAGCGGTTGCTAATTTAAGAATAGCAATTAAATAGGCAACCGACAATTCATCATCATCACATAAACCATAACTTTCTAATGTTGATAAATCAAATGTAATCAGATTATTACGAACCCCATCAGCAATAATCCCCACCATCGTCCGTTCTGTTTCTGTTAATCCAATAAGCCCTTCATGGTCAACAATAATTTTGTTACAGGGGATTGGAGAATGATTGCCAATATAACGGCCAATATCAATTAATTGTGTGGCATATTGTAAAAGAAATTTTTCTCGTTGAGATAAACTATACGATTTCTTTAACCCATTATAAATTTTTAGCGCATATTTTTCAACAGCTTTAATATGTTGACCATCCACACGATATTTCTGTGCAACTTTTTGTACACACGTATAGGCGGAATCCTCAATCCATACATTTAAACTTTTTTCTTTTACTTTGTTAAATTTAAATTCAATTGCTGCCAATGCTAAATCCATTTGTACCATATAAATGCATTGAAGGTTTAAAGCTTCTAAATATTTTTTACAAATCATCAACGTGTGCCTTAAAGTATCGGCATCACTTGCAGAAATCTGTGGATATTTTTTTTGAACTTGATTCGCACTTAAATCAATCAGATGGTCTAATAAAGTATTTAATTGACTTTTTAAAATTTTAAAAATGCCTGCTCTGTTTTCTCCTTTCGCAAGTTGGCTAATAATCTTTGCATCATGGGTAGAGACCAATAAAAATTCATTTTGTGTTTTGTTAGCCACGTGAAGTGTTCTTTCAATATTTAAATCAATAAAATCCGATAAAAGATGATCGACATATTGTGTACGGCTTTCAATAGTTTCAACCATTTCTTTTATTTTTAAATACCCAATCTCTTCTGTCTTAAAATAATTAATCAAACCATCTCTGACTAAAGCCGTCGAAATATGTGAATTTGCAATGGTCATTAGTATGCCATTCTTTTCAAGAATACGCGTCCTTAAGCCTTCATCACAACTAAAAAGTGCATGTTTAAAAATCATTTCTGTTTCTTCACCATGTTCTAACATTCGAACCGAGTAACCACCGGTCCGCATTCGAATCTGTTCAAGGATAAATCGTTTATTTTTTGCTTCTCTTAACGCTGCCGTTCCGAAAATTTCAATCTCTTCGATACCATAAGATTGGGCAACACTAATAAAATCATTGAGTATTTTGCATAAACGAGCAATAGCACCAAAACTAATTTCGCCATTACCAAAACTTTGTCTTCCTAAATTAGTTGACTGCGTAATTCTATCTAAAATATTGATGCTCCCTTTACTGCCTCGTTGACCAGCAATAAACGTACATCGATTCGATCCAATATAAATGTCTGCAAATCGTTTGATCACTGTGAGTACCTCTTTCTCTTTTGATGCTTTAATTATACCATAAGACCTTAAAAAAACGATTATTAATCTTTAAAAGTCGTTCTTATTTACATATTTTTAATAAAAAAAAACGTTTTTATACATTTAAGTATAAAAACGTTAAATAATTTTATTTAATTTTTACGAAAATGTTTTTTTTCTTCTAATTTTTCGGCAAGATCGATTTGACTTAATCGTACATAGGCCCCATCAGAAACCTCAGCCATAAAAAATTGAAAATCTATGCCAAATTCTTTAAAATAAGCTTGTTTTAAAGTCACAATAAACGCTTCTAATTTTTCCGTTTTGACAATATTGACCGTTGAACCACCAAATCCACCACCGGTCATTCGGGCCCCAATAACCCCATCATACTCCCATGCCATTTCTGTTAAAAAATCAAGTTCTTTACATGAAACCTCAAACTTATTTTTCAAAGAACAATGGGATGCTTTCATTAGCATACCAAGTTTTATTAAATCTCCTTCTTCTAAAGCTTTTGCAGCCGCAAGTGTTCTCATGTTTTCATAAACAACATGTTCTGCTCGTTTTCTAACCGTATCATTTTGAATGTATTTTTTATATTCTTCAAAGTCGGTTACACTTAAATCGCAAAGTTGATGAACATTAATGACCTTTTGTAGATCCTCTAAGGCTTTTTCGCATTCATTTCTGCGATGATTATACGCTTCTTTTTTTTTGGAATGATTCACACACGTATTGATAATCACAATTTTTGAATCTTCTAGTATTAAAGGAATCCGTTTAAACGACAAATTTTTCGTATTCAGTAACATTGCATAATTTCTTCGGCTTCGTGCAACCGTAAATTGATCCATAATCCCACACTTTTTACCAATATAACGATGTTCCGCTTCTTGACAAATTAAAGCCATTTCTTTCATGGTTAAATCATCGAGCCAATACAAGTCTTTCACCACTAAAGCAGATAAAATTTCTAAGGATGCTGATGAGCCAACACCCGCACCAATCGGTAAATCACCATAAACTAACATATTAATGCCACTTGGGATTTCATAGCCATGATCGATCATATTTTTCATAACCCCTAAAGGATAACTTGTCCATAATTTTTTAAAAAAATTTTTGATATTTGATAATTCTATTTCAATGACCTCTTCAGATTCACAATTCATAGAATATAATTTTATTTTTTGATCTGTTCTACGGGATGCAACGGCATAAGTTCCAATGGATAAACCACAGGGTAAGACATAGCCCCCATTATAATCTGTATATTCACCAATTAAATTAACCCGTCCTGGTGCAAAATATAATTTTGCATCTGTCGCAATGCCAAATTTTTCTCCAAATTTGCGTAGAAGCTTAATTTCTTGCATCTTTTTCTCCATTTCTATGTAATTAAATGAAAGTAATCTTCTTTAATTCTCAGTATACCTTAAGACAAAAAAAAAAGCAATACGATAACAATTATTTCTATTTATCTTTATTTTAAAAAGGTGTATACTATATAATATAGAAGGAGATTATGTTGATTGATTATTTAAAAAGGAGAGATTATGCAAAATTTTACAAAAACTGAGTTGCTAAAAAATCAAGATTATTTGGAATTACTTTCCAATAATTTTCCAAACATTACGGACGCAGTCAGTGAAGTTGTTAATTTAAAAGCCATCTTAAATTTACCAAAAGGCACAGAACATTTCTTAACCGATATTCATGGTGAAAATGAAGCGTTTAATCATGTTATTCAAAATGCTTCTGGCGCTATACGACGAAAGGTCTTTGATGAGCTCGGCAAGATTGTTCGTTTAGAAGACTTAGAAGAATTAACGACCTTAATTTATTATCCTCGCGAAAAACTAGACCTTATTAAACGAGATGAAAAAGATAAATACCTAGATAATTGGTATGAGTTAACCATTTATCGACTTGTTCGTATTGCCCGCTCAACGGCCTCTAAATATACCCGTTCTAAAGTCCGTAAAACTTTACCAAAAGATTTTGCCTATATTATGGAAGAACTATTTCAAGAAGATCAACATCGTTTTAATAAAAAAGAATATTATGAACAAATCATTAAAAGCATTGTTGAATATAATCGTGCCGAACATTTTATTATTGAATTGTGTGGCGTTATCAAACGCCTGATTACTGATCATTTACACATTATCGGCGATATTTTTGATCGTGGACCAGGTCCCGATGATGTCATGGATAAATTAATGGCACACCACTCTTTAGATATTCAATGGGGGAATCATGATATCTTATGGATGGGCGCTGCTGCTGGCAATCCTGCTTGTGTCTGCAATGTTATTCGCATTGCTTTACGCTATAGTAACACTGATGTCCTTGAAAATGGCTACGGCATTAATCTCTTGCAATTAGCTGTTTTTTCTAACCGCGTTTATAGCGATGATCCTTGTGAACAATTCAAGCCAAAAGTGAGTCAGGATTTGCTTGATAGTAATCCAAATACAGATCTCGTAACGCGTATGCATAAAGCGATTTCCATCATTCAATTTAAAGTTGAAGATCAAATTATTACAGCCAATCCTAATTATGAAATGGAAGATCGCCAATTGCTTCGACATCTTGATTTAAAAAGCAAGACCGTTACCGTCGATGGGGAAACTTATGCGCTTAATGATACAAATTTCCCAACGGTTAATCTTGAAAAGCCTTGGGAGTTATCGGAAGAAGAACAATTTGTGCTTGATCGCTTAGTTTTTGCCTTTAAACACTCCGTCCGTTTACAACGCCATATTCGCTTCATGTATTCAATCGGCAGTATGTATCTTACTTATAATGGTAATTTACTTTTTCATGCTTGTCTAATCTTGGATGATGATGGCCATTTTAAAAAAATTCGCTATAAAGGCCGCGATTATGCTGGCAAAGCACTCATGGACAAATATGACCAATTAGCACGCGAAGCCTATTTCCGCCGCAAAGATGAATCGGATCGGACCAATTTTCTTTGGTACCTTTGGTGCCATAAAGATTCTCCGCTTTTTGGGAAAGCCAAAATGGCCACTTTTGAACGCTATTTTATTGATGATAAAAAACCACATAAAGAACATTATATGCCTTATTATCTTTTAATGGATAATCCCGATTACCCAGACCTTGCCGATCAAATTTTAGAAGAATTCGGCTTAAATCCAAAAGAAGGGCATATTGTTAATGGCCATGTGCCTGTTAAATTGAAAGCCGGTGAAAGTCCTATTCGCTCTGGTGGCAAACAATTGGTTATTGATGGTGGCTTTGCAAAAGCTTACCAAAGCCAAACGGGGATTGCTGGGTATACCTTAACCTATAATAGTTATGGGTTAACTTTAATTAGCCATAAACCATTTGAATCGGTTGAAAAAGCCATCGAAGAAGGGCTTGATATTCAATCCACCAAACAAATTATTGAAACCGCAACCGTTCGAAAACGGGTAAAAGATACAGATATTGGTAACCAAATTAAACGACAAGTTCATGTGCTTGAAATGTTAATTGCTTCATACCAAAAAGGGTTTATTAAAGAAAAATTTATGGGATAACTAAAAAAAGCCTGCAAATTGCAGGCTTTTTTTAAATTATTTAATTGTTTTCTACATCCATACACTCTTAAGTTGTTTCCTGAATGGCAACCTCTTGGGTTGCCGGATTATAGGTAAATGCCTTGTTTTTTTGAGCCGGTTTATAGACTGATTCTTTAAGATATTCTTTGCTATTGAGTTCTGTAATAAGGCTATTAAAATTTTCAGATGTAGCATCACCTGTGTCTGCTTGAATCTTTGAATCAATGTCCTCTTCATTGGCAAGATACAAATCAATGGCTGTTCCAACGCCTGTAATAGTCGCCGCATCAGCTTTTTCTTCAGCTTTTCCTTGAACTTTAACAACTCTTGGGACCGCTATGGCAGCTAATATTCCTAAAATAGCGATCACAATAATTAATTCTGGTAAAGTAAATCCATCGGTTTTGCCTTTTTTTAAAAAATACATTTGCTTTCCCCCTAAATATAATTTATTAAAATAAATAAAATAATTAATGCTTTACGCGTTATTTTTTTATTTACTCTAATGCGATTGTTTCTTTTATTTTATCATTTTTTTTTTTCCATTGCAAGCGTTTTTTTGTAATCATCTACATTTTTTTAAGCTCTCACAAAATTATTTTATCTCTAAAAGCTTCCGATGGTTTTCTAGGGTAATTCCTCTTTTTTATGGATCAACATCCCTCTTTCATAATTTCTTTAATCACACAACAAAATTCAATGCAGGCTTCTTCAATCTTATCTTCTTCGAGTGCATTATAGCCAAACATAAATAAGTTTTCTGGTGCATTTTGGGGGTCTATCCAATACCCTTTTGTTGAATATATTTTCAACCCTTTTTCAGCCATCTTTTGAATAAACACTTGCTGATGCTTACACCCATTAACTGTAATCAAGATATGTGATCCTGCTGGTACAGGAAAAAGGCTCACCTCTTGGGTCAGGTTTTCCATCATAATTTTAGAAAAAACACCACATTTTTTGCGATTTAATAACGCCATTTTTCGAACATGTCGTTCTAAATGCCCCTCTTGAATAAAATGTGCTAAGGCTACTTGGTTATAGGTTGGCAAAGCAGAATGATAATATTTGTATTTTTCTTCATAGATTTGGAGTAAATCGTATGGAAAAACAAAATAAGCACACCGCAAAGAAGGGGAAAGAACTTTTGATAAGGTACTCACATAAATAACCCTTTGATTTTGATCAAGTGCTTGTATAGCTGGCAATGGTTCTTTCCCATATAAAAATTCATTGTCATAATCATTTTCGATAATATAGGCATC
>Ga0172378_10001762_pt1 | contig 20085 bp, 21 predicted proteins | sample GrowelOW332metaG_FD_119755 | JGI IMG/M metagenome (GOLD analysis project Ga0172378, IMG submission 119755) | Groundwater microbial communities from an aquifer near a municipal landfill in Southern Ontario, Canada - Pumphouse #3_1 metaG | ecosystem: Environmental > Aquatic > Deep subsurface >... | reverse complement strand
TAAAAAATAAAGATATTTTACCAGAAGTTAGATTATACTATGAGGTGAGATAAAATGAAAAAACTAACAGAAGAAATTATTGAAGAATGTAAAAACTATCCTGATAATGTCAACTGGGACTGTTTATCAGAGAGTACTAGATTACCAGAATCATTTATTGAAGAATATAAAGACTATGTAAGTTGGGAATCTATAACTAGTTGTCAAAAGTTGTCAGAAGCATTTATTGAAAAATATAAAGACTATGTAGATTGGAACTGGATATCTTCTAGTCTAAAACTTTCAGAAACATTTATTGAAAAATATAAAAAATATGTAGACTGGTATAATATATCTTGCTATCAAAAACTTTCAGAATCATTTATTGAAAAACATAAATATAAATTAATTTTGAAAAATATAAAAAGTATATCATTCAGCCAAAAATTATCTGAATCATTTATTGAAAAATATAAAAATAGAGTAGATTGGTTTGGTATATCTTGTTACCAGAAGTTATCAGAACCATTTATTGAAAAATTTAGAGATAGAGTAAGTTGGGAAGGTATTTCTATTCACCAAAGATTATCAGAGTCATTTATGGAAAAATATAAAGACAAACTAGATTGGTCTTGGATATCTCAGTGTCAAGAACTTTCAGAATCCTTTATTATTAAAATGAAAGAACATATAAAATTTGATTCTCTTCCAACTGAAAAAATAACAGCTAATGTTATTAACAATTGCTATAAATATATTGAAAGTATTGACAGACGAAAACTAAGAAGCAAAAGTATTCTACCAGAAGTTAAATTAAATTATAAGGTGAAACAAAATGAAAAAAGTACTAACAGAAAATGAATTATTACAAAAATATACTAAGATTAATAAAGATAAAAAAGTGCATATTGCATGGGAAAGACTATTAGAAAAGAATTTAGTTTCTGAATCTTTTATTGAAAAGTATAAGGATGAAGTAGATTGGAACTGTGTAAGTAGCTGCCAAAAGTTATCAGAATCATTTATGGAAAAATTTAGTAACTATATAAATTGGAGGGCTATTCCTATTTATCAAACACTTTCTGAATCATTTATTGAAAAACATTTAGACAAATTAAACTGGGAGGGTTTAGCCTATCAGAAACTTTCTGAAAGTTTTATAGATAAACATATAAATGAACTAGATTGGCCAGATACTTCAGCTTTTTTAAAAATGCCAGAAAATTTAATCGATAAATATAAAGATAAAGTAGAATGGAGTACTATATGTAATTTCCAAAAGTTATCTGAAGATTTTATTGAGAAACATATGAATTATCTAACAACTTATGAATGGAATAACATATGTGAGCATCAAAAGTTATCAGAATCATTTATGGAAAAACATTTAGATAAATTACACTGGAATAAAATATCTGCTTATCAAAAATTATCAGAATCTTTTATTGAAAAATATAAAGACTCAGTTATGTGGGGTCTTATTTTTCAATATCAAAAGTTATCAGATTCCTTCAAAAATAAAATGGCAAAATATATTAAAGCTGGTAAATCAGATGGCTCAGATGAATATTTTCTGTAAAAGAAATCCAATTCATTATGAGTAAAAAATTGACAGAAGAAAAAATACTTAAAAAATATTCAAACTGGAATGATGTTTCTCGCTTTGAAATTTTAAATAAATCATTTATTGAAAAACATAAAAATGATGTAAATTGGCATTATATATCTGTATATCAAAAATTATCTGAACCATTTATTGAAAAATATAAAGATAAAGTAGATTGGGCAGATATATCTGAATACCAAAAACTTTCTGAATCATTTATTGAGAAACATAGAAATGATATAGATTGGGCAGATATATCTGAATACCAAAAACTTTCTGAACCATTTATTGAAAAATATAAAGATAAAGTAGATTGGGCAGATATATCTGAATACCAAAAACTTTCTGAAAGTTTTATTGAAAAATTTAAAGATACTATAGATTGGTATAATATATCTTATCGTCAGAAACTTTCAGAACTATTTATTGAAAAATATAAAGACAAAGTAGATTGGATGTGGATATCTACTTCTCAAAAATTATCTGAAAAATTTATTGAGAAATATAAAGACAAAGTATCTTGGAGGTATATAAGTACATTTCAAAAGTTATCAGAGTCATTTGTTATTAAAATGAAAAAATATATTAATTTTGAATGTTTTTATGGCCATGAGTTAACCCCGAAAATTATCAATAATTGTTATGAGTATCTTAATAATATAGATAAATCAGCACTAGATCTAAAAAATAATATTTCTCCAGAAGCTAAATTGTATATAACACTAAGCTAATTATAGTAAAAATTGGTTTTAAAAGTCAATCTAGAAAGAAATATACTATATAAGCGAGAAATTAAAAAGAGTTATCTTAAAATAAGAAGGTTAATTCCTTCTTATTTTTTTTTTTTATTATTCTAAAAATTGAAAAGTTATTTATTTTATTTATATATTATATAATTAGAAATGGAGGCATAAATATATGTCTATTAGATTTTGTTGTTATTTAGTCTGACAAATATTTTTGTCACAAAGTATTATTTAATTTGTTATATTATTTTAATTGAAAGAAAGGATTTCAAAAATATGTTAATTAATAATAAGAGAGCATTAGCCTATATTCAAGTCGTTCATAATATTGAGCCTATTGTTGGAGCAGATAATATAGAAAAAGTTCATGTTTTAGGTTGGGATTTGATTGCTAAAAAAGGAGAGTTTAAGGAAAATGATCATTGTGTCTATATAGAGATTGACAGTAAAGTTTCTCCAAATATCAGTGCATTCAGCTTTCTAGCAAGTAAAGGCTATAAGATTAAAACTTATAATTTAAAGAAATTTAATGTTATAAGCCAAGGTATTGCTTTACCAGTAACATTATTTCCTAAATTAGTTAAACTACCAGTTAATACAGATGTTACAGAAGAATTAGGCATAACCTATAGTGTGGCTGAAGATAATGATAGAAAAGAAGATTTGTCTAATATTGGTAAAAAAGGAAAATTAAGAAAGTTTATAGCAAAGCATAATAAATTCTTTAATGGAAAATTTGGAAAATTCTTAGTAGGACATAAGATCACAAATTGTTTTATATCTTTTATAGCATGTGCCACATACAAAAGCTGCAACATCTCTGTTTGTTTTCCTTCATTTGTAGTTAAAACAGATGAAGAAAGAGTTCAGAATATGCCAAGCATTCTTACTAATAAATCTAAGTTTATTGTTACTGAAAAGATAGATGGAACATCATCAACATATGCATTAGAACGAAATAAGAATAATACATTTAAATTTTATGTATGTTCCCGCAATAGAAATGTTACTGCAGAAAAGGAAACTTCTACGGGAGGAGTATACTGGGCTATGGCTAAAAAATATGAAATTGAAAAGTATTTAACAAAATACTTACAAGAAAATCCAACAGTTAATCATGTAGTACTTCAAGGAGAATCTTTTGGAGTTGCTTTACAAGATAATCCTCTTAGACAGGCAACTCAAGATTTACGAATCTTTAATTTAATTGATGATGTTAATGGAAGATATGGTTCTGTAGAAGGTTCTAAAATTGTTGAATCTTGGGGAATGAAATGGGTTCCTATTATTTCTACTGATTATGTCCTACCAGATACTGTCGATGAGCTTATTCTTGCAGCAACTGGGCCATCTCAAATTAATAAAGATGTCTTACGAGAAGGTTGGGTCATTCGTTCTTTAGATGGGAAGATATCATTTAAAGCAGTTTCTACTAAGTATCTGCTTTTAAAAAATAAATAAGTTTTAAAAATAATAAATATTCCTATAGAAAGGGGAATTTAATATGAAGAAAATTAATAATGAAAAAAGTAATGATGATGAATTTATATTTGCATCTTTACTAAATAAAGATCCTGAGTTTTCTAAGATAGTTAAAAAGTTAAATAGAGTTACAACGTTAAAGATTATTGGGTTGATTATTTTGATGGGATTTCTAATAGTTTTAGCTACTATAATGATAGGTGCTGCATATAATTTATTAGTTGAATATTATATTCCTATGTGGCCAGATGGAAAGATATTATTTTCCTTAATACTGGCTTATATTGCAATATCTATTTTACTTATGATTGTAGTATACAAGACTGAAAAGAAAATATTTGAAGTAGAAGATAATTATAATATTTCCGTACAAAAATTATGTAGAGAAAAACTAGAAAGTAAAGAAATCTAAATTCTTTGCTTTCTGGCTTAATCATTAAATAAGAATAATTTAAATTTATTTAAAAATGAGAATTTAAAAATAATTATTACATAAAAAATAGAGGGAATGCCTAGTTTTGTAATGAAAAAAGTTGCTACTCTTGGTACTATAACAATTTCCGGTTATTATACTTCTTCTGTAGAAATTTCTAGATAAAAAGAAGGAGTAATAAAAAATAAAGTTGCTATATGCAGCTTTATTTTTTTTTTAATTTTAAAATTTATTTAACAATAATTTATTGATAAATGATTATATTCTAAAAAATTATTTTAATATATATTATTAAAATGAGAAAGGAGAAATTATATGAAGCGATATATTAAGATAATAATTTTGTCTATTCTCGCTTCTATGGTTTATTCTTATGATGCATCAAAAAAATTATTTGATGAAATTAATGCACTAAAAGGGGGAAAATGAAGCTAGAAAGAATTGTCTTGGCAAGTCAATTTGATCCGACAAGATTAGTGACAAGCCATGAGATTTTTAGCAAGAAATCAGAAATGGTTTCTTCAGATGGAACCATTATTGAACAGAAAAAATTTGCAGATGATGGTTTATTTAGTAAGAGAATATTTGGAGATATGGACTCTCAAGAAGAATATTCATGCGAATGTGGATCACTTCATGGAAAATTCTATGAGGGGTGCGTATGCCCAAAATGTGGGAAACCTGTTGAATTTATTGCATTAAGCATAAATAAATATGGTTGGATTGATCTTTCACTTTCCAAATATGATTCAAATGGAGTATTAACTGAAGCTGGGCATGGCTGTCATTTAATCGAGTATATTCCATATTCACAATTAGAAAAAATTATTGGAAGAGATAATCTAAGAAATATTATTCATCCTTATAATACAATAACTGTAGCTGGAGATTTAAATGAAAAAGAATTAACAGTTCAAAGAGAGAAATCTCCTGAATGTAAATATTGGTTTATAGGTGTTGATTCATTTTATGAGAATTATTCCGAAATTTTAAAGTACTATTATGAATTAAAAGATAAAGAAGGAAAAAATAAAGAATTATTTGACTTCCTTTCTAATAGAGATGAAATTTTTACTGATAAAATTCCTGTAATAAGTATAATGCTTAGGCCTGCAATGAGAACAGCAGATGGATTGAAACTAGATGATATTAATATTAAGTATCAAAGTATTTTAAAAAATCTAGAAATTCTTAAAGATATTAATTTAATTCCTATCATTAGAGACAGTACCGTAGAGCAAATTCAAGCAGAGTTTATGATGCTAAGTGAAGAAATCTTCGATGCTGTTAAAAGCAAAACTGGTCTAATTAGAAATCAAATATGTGGAACAAGAATTAATTTTTCATCAAGAAATATTATTTCTCCTGAAAAAGCAGGTTATAAAATTGATGAAATAGTTCTTCCATATCAAACATTTTTAGGCTTATATAAATTTGAAATTATTAATATTATTAAAACAATAGAAAATATTTCAATAAAGGAAGCAGAAGAAGTTTGGTATTATGCTACATTAAAATTTGATAATAAAGTTTATAAAATAATGAAAAAAATGATTAAAGAAAATGAAGTAGGTGTATTGTTAAATAGAAATCCAACAATTGCATATGGCTCCATTTTATATTTAAGAGTAGCAGATATTAAAAATGATTATAATGACGTTACAATGTCAGTTAATAATCTAATCTTAAGCTGTCTTGGTGGGGATTACGATGGAGATGTGCTAAATCTAATATCTATTAAAGATAAAGATACACGTGAACTTTTTAAAAAAGTATTCTCGCCAATACATCTAATAATTGATCCAAATAATGGCCGATTTAATAATAACCTAAATCTTGAAAGAGATCAAGTTTTAGGAATCAATAATCTCTTAGAGTAAATATAAAAATATTTACTCTTTTTATTTTATTCTCTAATAGATTTTCTGGAGATGCTCCAGATTTTTAGATTAATTAAAGGCCAGAAAAAATGGCATAAAAGGTTTATTGAATCCCCACGGTGGTTCAGACGGATGTCTGAAAAAAAAAGTAAAATTTTAAAAGAAATTTTATTTTTTCATGACATTCCAGTCGCATCCACCGGGGGAGCAATAACTTTTTGTCTAATTGAAGAAATAAGTGTACGATTATTAGCCCGCTTACTGTTAGCGGGGTCCAATCTTTCGGATTGGTAACATCTTCCTAATAACCGCTAATTTTTTGTATTAGAGAAAAGAAAAAATATTAAATATAAAATAATGTTATAGAAAATACTAGAGATGCTCTAGAATTAAAAATAAGAGTTTATAGGCTGTAGCCAGCACGTATGAACTCAACTGGGCAGCCGAGACATATTTGGAGCTTCGAATGTGTGAATCAAAGCTCCAAATCCGTCCGGCTTCTCGTGACGTTAGAGCAAGCCATGCCAAGTTTCCAACTGTGAAATTTAAGGAAACTTGTCTGAGCGTTGCTCTCTGTATAACAAAAAAAAAAAATAATGAATAAAATAATTATTAATAGTTTTAGATATATTTCTGTTGCAGAAATTTTTAATTTGATTGAAGCTACTGAAAATTTTTAAGCAATTAAGTGCTCACGGTTAAATCCAAAGAGTGTATTCAAAGACTAGGACTTTTTAGAAACCATACACATCTTCGTATTCAACCGTGCGTATTAATTATTTTAAATCTATTTCTTTGTAAAACTATTAGAAATGCTTATAGCCTTTCTGGAGATACTCCAGATTTTAATTATAATTAGAAATTAAGTAGATAGAAAAGAGCTCCGCCACGCTGCTAGACCTCAGCTAGATCAACGACCCGTTTAACACTTTTCGTTTAAAGTCTTGGGAGGGGCAAGCCTTCCGCACTTGAGTGTCACGGAGGCGTTCCCCGCTGAGGCTCGGCAGCCTGTAGAGAACAGGACTTGAACTTCGCTGGGCAGCAGGATGCCGCCCTGCGCAAACAGCAAACAACGGCATTCAAGAATCACTGCTGTTTTACAGTTGGCATCCTGCGCCCAACTCAATTCAATTTTCTATTTGTATAAGCATGAAGTTATTAATTTCTTAATAACTTCTTTTTTTTTTTCATATTTATCATCGGTATATCATAAAAGAACAAATAATTATATTTAAAAAGTGAGGTGTAATATGAGAAAACTAACTGCTGGAGAAATTTACAATAAAGTTTATAGTGGAGATTTAGAATTGCAAAATGCTATAACACAACAATTATCTCAAAATATTGGTGTTATTGCACCTGAACAAATAGAAACAGCATTACTTGATCTTAAAACTAGATCAAAAAATTCTTATTATGCTTTTTTATCAGATGCTATTGCATTATATGAGACAAGAGGATTGCTTAGGTTATTTAACTTATCAAATGCTGGCGCTGGAAGATCAAAAGTTCCAACATCAATGCCATATTTTCCTGCATATGCAAGAAATAGAGTAAAAGAAAATGAAATAGGATCTACTGGAAAAGATATGGTCCTTTTTGTAAATATGTATAGAATAGGAAACTGGTCTGCAGATGGAACCATGTATAATGGTTTAAATGCATTAACAGACCTTTATTCATGCCTTGAATCTGGTGTTATTGGTTATAAAATTAACATTCAAAATATGGGAAATAATGTGTTTGAAAGTAAAGATGTTTTAGAATATCTCATAAAAATTTATACATTTTTATTTTCAGCTGCAATGCAAAACACAAAAACAACATATGGCGGGTCTGACTTCCAAAATGATTCAGCAAGTTTCTTGATAGCAAGATTCTTCTTGCTTTATGTTTTACAGAAAAATGATTCAGATATGATTGATGATTATGCATATTTAGCAGTTCAAAATAGATCAAGCATTGAGTCATTAAAGTCATTTGAAGAAATATCTATGATTGATTATAGTTCATTAAGTTCATTCTTAACAACATTTGGCCAAGCATTTTATAATGGCGAACCTGTATTACTTGCAAATTTTGAAAATAAATGGATTTCTTTGTATGGAGATTCTACTGGATTATCAATTGAATTTGCCCCATATCTGATACATTTCTTATTTGCAGCTATGCATGGTGCTACATTAGGCGGTTCGTTAAGACTAACAAAAAGAGTTGATTCATTAAAGAAAATAGGATTAATAAAACTATATAATGCTGTTGTAAATGCGTTAAAGTAAAGAAATGAAAGAAAGGAGGCAACATGAAAAATATATTCATTAAGAAAACATCATACGATGGTGTTGCCTCCCTTCCTCCAATAATAAAATTAACTCAATATAGCTCTAAACTAGCTGTTTCATATGTTGAAAATATTTCTAATATAAAAGGATATGACCGAGTAGGAAATATAGGAAATGGATATTTCGATTTTTCTTTAGATTTCTTTCACCCAAGTGAAGAAATAAATAATTTAGTAGCAGATGAAAGTAATGGAATAAAACTTCCTCAAAATATTAATTTTATAAATAAATTAATAACAAATACGAAATTTCCGATATTAAGAAAAACAGAAGATATTGATAATAGATTCTATGTTATAGAAATACCAGACTATGGTTGCCAATCTATGTCTCCTTTTTATAGAGATTTTGTTCCTCAAGTTTATGTTAATGGCTATAAAGTTTGGCAATTATATATTGGAATGATAAGGCAATATAGTACTAAAAAAGCATTTATTTGTATCGACAAAAACTCTAATGTTGCACAATTATCTGGAACTAATGACGAAATAATTATTAGAATATGTTTTAAAAATAATATTGAGAATATATTTGACGATCAAAATTCACTTACTTTAACTTCGTCATATGCAGAAAAAAAGTTAGTACTTACAGCGGATACTAATTTTATTTTTATATCTAAAAATAATATAAAAGATTTTCAACTATTTAATAATAATACTTTAGTTCCAAATGATCTATATTTTTATAAAATAGAAGAAGTCTTAAATAGTTCTTCAAGTGATGTTGCAAGACAAACAACAGATTCTGAAGATGGAGAAAGCTCTAGCGACTATTTCAAGCAAGCATTTATAAATGATTATCAGTCTAAAACAAAAGAAGCATACTATAGGCCAGAGGCCATTGTTAGAATAACAATAACACTAAATAGTGAAGCAAATATTGAAGGAACATGGACACTGAAATCAAAACAAAATAATTTAATGGCATATTATACTGATAAAATATTAGATGCTATACCAATTTTCTCAATAACTAATTTTGAAGATATAAATATTTTTAATAGTAATGGCGAAAAACTTTCTGTGCTCCCGATTGGAACTGGAACAGAATATGAGGTTGTTCCTGAATATGTTAATATTAGAAAGTATGAATTTTTAATTAATAGTGTACCAAATACAACGGCTATATCACAAACTCAAATATTATATGATAATTTTATATATCCATATAATAGAGAGAATGCTGAGAGTTTAGTTTATAACTCAACTGGAAAACTAGTTTATTATTCTTTTGATTCAGAAACTGCTAGAATTTATTCTGTTGGTGAAGATATCATTATTTATGACAATGGAGACACAATAGAATCTCCTTCAATCAATTCTGAATCAGGAATAACATATTCATATCTTCCTAATTTAAATGAAAATTTTATAATAAGAACTAATAATATTATCACAGATCCTTATTTGATGACTAATAGAGACCTTACAGAAGAATTAGTTACTAGCAATATATATCCTTATAATAAAGACCTAATTGGATTAAGATTAGATGAGGCTGAGCCATATTATCATTATTCTGATGCTGAAAATTTTGGTACGTTCTTAAATAAAAATGTGGACAGTTCATTTAAAGATTTTCAAACCAGATTTAATAAGTTTTCAGAAGTAGTTGAAACAAATATTTCTGCAAATCTAGTTGATTCTAATTACCTACAACTAGAAAAAAATTTATATGACACATTATCTGGGGCATTATGCTTTTTTGATCTTTCTAATCCAATTTCACTTTCAACTTATAATAACTCAAATTGCATAGTTTTCAAAGTAGATCCATCTGAAGTAGATCATGAAATGATTATATTTTATAATGATAATAACTCTATAGGGCTATGCCAAAAAATACCATTGATAGAAAATAACACAATTGGTTTTATATTTCTTAAAGATACTGAATTAGCATATAACTATGTTTTTATTAGAAATGCAAAAAAATATAGTATTATTTAATAGGAGGAACAATGAAAAGAGTTATAACAGATATTGTATCTAATAACAACTATATCTTTTCAGATGAACCTCATTTGATAAAAGATTATAATTTATTAACTGATAGTGGAAGTTTTATTCTTATGAATGATATTTATACTATTTTAAATACTGCTGTTAGATATTCACCAGAAAGTTCTGATATTGTCGAAATAAGTCAAGACGAAAAGAAGGTTTTATGAAAATTATAACTCCCTCAACTATTTCGTCTTATATTCCAAATGATAATGGTATTGTTTTAACTGGAATAAAAGAGAGTTTAAATGCAACATTACTAAGCTATAGTGTAAAAAATGCTTTTGAAAAAACATACTCAGAGTCAACTCCACAATATAAAGTTAGAAATTCAAACGGAAGTATCAACACACTAGGAGAAAACTACTTTGGAATTAATGACAAAATAAATTCACAGTTTAAAACAGAAACTGAAGCAACTCTTAATAATTTTCATTACTATTTGCCATACTTACAATCTGAAAATATTTTATATACAGAAAAAAATAATATTATTTCAAGTTTTGCTAAAGATTTTGGTCTTTATAATCAGAATTTTATGTCAAATGTTAACAGAGATTCTTCAACTGGAATAAAAAATCTTATAATAGCTGATGGAAGAATTGAAACTCATCCTTTGATATTGTTAGTTGATATGTCAGATATATATAATGAAGATTTATATTGCCCAAATATTAATGATACATCTGATATAAGATACTATTTACAAGGAACAACAGTAATCAATGGAGAAACAACTATAACATATTCCAGCTATTTAATTGATAATTTAAATGCAACAACATTTAATGAAATTAAAGATAAAGTATATGTAAAAATAAATGATAATTTTGTAAAAGTTGGAAATATTCTTTCTGCGCTAGAACCAAAACTTTGTCTTGTTGCTAGATGCTTTCCTATACCAATGGACTGTTTTAAAATATCAACAAAGATATATGCATTTAGATATCCAGAATGGATTCTTAATGATACAAGTATTTTAAATTCATTAGAAAAACAGATAATTGTTTATTCACCAACAGAATTCTTAAATCTAATTCAATTCAAGTCATATTCTGAAAATACCTTTGGCACTACTGGAATAGTTGCAGATAAATCTACTAAGCTTAGTAATTTAAATACTATAGAAACAGTCTTATTAAATAGAACTGAAAATGAAATTCCAACCTCAATAGTCGTTGGATAGAAAAATAAAAGAATACATTCTATTCTTTTATTTTTTCTTCTAAAATATATTATAAAATTAGAAAGCTAAAAATTATTAATAACTTAAAATTAAAATGTTTTTATTTTATTGTAGTTAACTTAGCTAACTAAATATTATCACGGAGGTAAATAAATGGATAATAATGTTGTTTATAGAGTCTGGTACTTAGATGACACGTCTACAGAATCATATGAGGATTTTAATGATGCGGAAATGGCTTTGATCTGTGAAGAAATGCATCAGTATAATAATGATTATGTACGTACAGAAGACATTTATGATAGTTACTCTGAAATAGAAGACAATAAATATTAATTCTAGTTTAGAAAGGGAGATGAGAATGGCTGATATTATACGAGGTTTAGTGTTGAATGATCTTCATTTTGGAATTAAAGATTCTAAGAGAATGTATGATGAATTGATTCAATTTAAAAATATTCTAGAAGGTCGGAGATAATGAATTAGGGCTTCCTAATATATTAATATTTGCTGGTGACTATTTTGATTGTAAATTATCGATTGGAGATCCTGCAACATATTATGCAAATTTATTCTTTAATGAAGTAATTAGAATATGCAAAGCAAATTCTATTACAGTTAGAATGATACAAGGAACAATGTCTCATGATTTAAATCAATTACAATTATTTAAACCAATGGAAAATGATAAAAATATTGATTTTAAAATTATTGAAACTGTTCAAGAAGAAAATTTTAAAGGAATGCATATTTTATATTTACCAGAAGAATATCCTGAAGATTCTGCTGCATATTATGCACCATTTATGGCAAAAGGAAAAGAATATAATGCAATATTTGGACATGGAACTTGGGATTTTGTGGCTCAACCTGGAGTTCTTGAGAATTCTATGAGAAGCACTCATTCGGCACCTGTATTTATATGGAAAGATTGGAAACATACTATTCCAAATGGGTTTATATCGTTTGGGCATATTCATGGAAGAAATACATATGGCAAAAAGATTTTCTATTCTGGTTCATTTACTAGATGGAACTATGGAGAGCGTTCGGAAAAAGGTTTTACTAAATTTATTTGTAATTTAACAGATAATTCTTATGATGTAAAATACATTGATAATACAATGGCACCAAAATTTGATGTTATTTCAGTTAGCGAATTAGGCTTAGATTTAACTACTGCTAAACTTACAGAAATTCAAGAAAGCCTTGATAAAAAAATAAATTCTTTTGATAATCTTAGAATTGATTTAAATGGTCTAAGCAAAGAGAATATTGATATTTTGAAAAAATATTATTCAGATAAAGAAAATATAAAAGTAGAAGTAAGAGATGCTCCAAAAGTTTTCTTAAAAGAAAGTAAATCTGCAGCTGAATTTGAAAAATGGCATTATATTACTAAAAGACAACTTCCCTTAGATAAAACAATACAAAAATATTGTAAAGAGGAAATGAAAAAAGATATATCACTAAAAGATATCGACAAGATTATTTCTGACGAAGGAGCAACGAATGGATAAAGAAAAATTTGAAAAAGTACTTAATTACTTTAATGATTTAAATATAGAAGTTCCTACTGAAGTTAAGAATGCAATTGAAGATGTCTTTATGGAAAATGATGATATTAAATCTGTAGATATTTTTCATATTGAAGATATTGAAAGTTTCCAAGAAACATTTACATTAGTAAATGATGTAAAAATGTGGAAAACTGGAAAAAATATTGGCCAAACAAATAATGTATGGACTTATTATGGAGACATAACATATTCTCTTTCAGAATCAATATTGCTGCTAGATGAATATGATCAAACATTAGAAGTGATATCTAAGCTAGAGAACAACGTACCTACTACAGTAAATGATCCAAATAGTTATGCTGTTGTATTCTTAGAAAAAGTAAATTGGAATTCAGAGAAAAAAGAGTATTCTAGAGACCAAAAACTCTCTATATATTGTCCTATTTCTTTAGAAACTTCATCAGACCCAGAAAAAAATAAATATGATAAAATTTATAATAATATAAAAAAGGAGAGTTTAGATGGCAACAAATAATAACTATAAAGAAAAAATAGCAATGAAATTTAACGTTTCTCAGTTAAATAGGATTATTGTTGCTCTTGTAAATAATGGTTTTAACAAAAAATTTGCAAGTAATGTCAGTAGATTATTTTCATTATTTGACCAGAATTATAAGAATGAATATGATAAAGAAGTAAGAACATATTTAATTAATGAGCTTACAACAATTATACTAACAAATAAAATTGATTCAAGAGAGGGTATATTAAGTTTCTTAGATACTGATGGGAAATATTATAATGACACAATTGATATTCTAAATAATCTTTGTAAGGAAGATATACCAGAAAATGAATTAGCATTATTAGACAGAACTATATCTAATCAATTAAAATACAGTTCTATAATGGAAAAGTCTGATAAATTATCAGATATGCTAGTTAATTTAAAATCTGAAAACTATGATGATTTAGGAACTGCAATAACTGAAATTGAAGGCGAAATTGATAATGTAAATAAAGAAATAAAATCAGCCAGAGAGAGTATTGAAGATTCTAAAAAAGATATGAGCTTAAGTAGCAGTAATTTTGTTAATATACTTGGGGAATATATTGAAGAAGACAAAAATCCTGCTAGTAAAATTAAAACTGGTATTCAATATTTAAACACTATGTTTAACGGTGGATTAGAAAGAGGAAGATTATATTGTGCTCTTGGAGTAGCTAAAGGCTGGAAATCAGGATTCTTACTTAATTCTGCTATTTGGGCAAAAAAATATAATACATTGATGACTCATGACCCAAAACTTAAGCCAGTAATAGTTTATCTTAGTATGGAAAATACTAATAAAGAAACTATAAGCAGATCTTGGGCCTATGCTTTTGGAAATAATTCCAATATGTCAAGTTATGATAAAGTTACAGCTGCAAGAATGTTAGAAAAAGCAGGAATATTTACTCCGAATAATCCAAATTCTCCAGAGTTAAGAATATGGTTTAGAGCTAATCGCTCAATCAATACTTCAGAACTAAATATTATGCTAGAAGATTTAAAGAAAGAAGGCTGCGAGTGTTGCTTCTTAGTATTGGATTATTTAAAACGTATAAAACCTACTGAAACAAATAAGGATCTACGTTTAGAGTTATCTAATATTACAAATGAATTAAAAACAATTGCAATGACACAAGACATACCAATTCTTACTGCTATGCAACTTAATAGAGAGGCCTTCAAAACATTAGAGGATGCAAACTCATTTGATGAAAAAGTTAGAGCATCTGATAAATTAAATGCATCACAAGTTGGAGAAAGTATAGACATCGTTCAAAATGTTGATTATGCATTTATTGTTAATAAGATGGATAAACGACAAATTAATGAAGATGGAGAACTAGAATTTTCTGATAGGTATTTATTCTTGAAACTAATTGCATGCCGTTCTAAACAACCTTCTATTATAAGTATTAAACATAGATTTGTTGATGATAATGACATGAGATTAATCGAAGATATTAATATGCCTAGACCTATCTCAACTAATACAGAAATAGATTTCATTAAAGATAGAATATCTCACCAAGAAGCAAAGAAGCCAATTGGTGGAAAAAGAACAGTAGTTTTCTAATATTACTGAAATAAATAAAATTATAAATATATATAATAATATTGACTATAGTGATTAATTATGAAAATTAATTAATTCCATAGTCACATGGATTAAAGAAACGTTGGAATTAAAACAAAATATCTTTAATCAACGAGGACTTTCGCATCCAACGGCCCCTACCGGTAACGAAGGTTAATAGTATTGGTACGTCAGAGCATGCGGTATACAGCTGGCCTGATGAAAACACCTAGGTGGAGATCCTAAAAAAGCTCCAAGCCTTATAGAGTACATTACCAATTTTGGCATGTATCTTTGTTTGGAAATTCCGAAATTTAAAGTTGCAACTTTAAATGTAGGTGCATGGGCTTTTCAAAATATGATTAGCCAACGAATCGTTCAACTTTGGGCGATGTAGGAAAAAAGAATGAATTTTATTCATTCTTTTTTTTTTAATTATTAAAGCATCATTAACAAATTATTAGATATAAAATTTTTTTTATATCAAAAAACCTCCATTACGTACCTTTCTAAAAAATAAACAGTATAAATATACTGTTTATTTTTTTTTTATTTATATGGAGATTCTTCAATATATGAGACTGGGTTTTTATATGAGTCTTCTACTGTTATCTTAAATTGAGTAAAAAGTTTATTTATTTCTATAAGTTTACTCTTTGGTAAAACTTTTATTTTAGGAACGTTAAAATCAAATAAGCTTGTAATATTAGCAAAATATAAGACTAAAAAGTCTAAGCTAGCTGTTCCATAATAATTTTCAGCAAAGGCAGCAGGTTGATAATAAAATTTCTTTGATAATGAAGTTTCAACTAAATATTGATTAAAATAATCTCTATAACTATCTAAAATATTTCCAAAAGAAATATAATTTAAGCCATTGTAGTTACAATATAAAATGGTTTTGTCAATAGAATAATTATCAGAATCTAAAACAGAAATTATATTTTTAACTGTTTTTTCTTTAGAGGAAGGACTAGAAAATGCCATGAAATACCTCCTTAATATGTAGAAGAAACAATATTATGAATAAAAAGTTTAGTAACTTCATTTTTCTTTTCAAAAGTTAATTGCTGGTTATTCTCTATATCTTCTGTACTATTTCCATCATCTGAAAGTTTCCATTCAGAAAATTCTAAATGGCTTCCAGCAATACTATCATCTGGTTGAACGCTGAAAACATTAGCAGCCTGGCTCCATTCATCAAGATAACTTATTGTTAGAGTACTATTTGTTTTATTAAATATGTTTCCATTTCCATCTGTTATTTGATCATCATTATTTACAGTTATAGAGCCAAAACATGTTTGAGGCAATGTAAGTATATTGGAACTAAAAAGCTCTCCATTATTTCCATTAAATATTAATCCTGTTTCTGCATCAGCTGTATATTTACTAACTGAAGATGCAATTATTTCTAATGTGTCATTATCTATATTATGCGCAACTAATTTTCCTTCTTCTTCACTGTTCTTCAATAATAGTTCTTTAGCACCATCAAAATCTTTTATTCTATATATCGGATATGTTAATGATGCTGCCGCTGAATTAAAAGATGTATTTAAATTATCATTTAAACCATAGTTAGAAAAAATAAAGTATTGATTTTCTTTATATGGATAAAAGAAAGTTGTTGTAGAATCGCCTTCAATATTTCCATTAATATAAACCTTATTATCATCAGAAATATAACTCATAAACTTATTTGTTGAATTTTCTTCAGCTGAAGTAATAACCTTAAAATTATTAGTAGAAATAGTGTTTCCATTAAACCAAGATGCAAAATAATTATTTCCTGAGAATTCCAGCATCAAACCAGGTTTATCAACTACTATAAATCTTTTATCATCTTGAGTAATTTTTTTATCTAAAATATTGTATATTATTTTTGTTGTTACTGACATAGAACCTACTTAATTATTAATTGATTGCTATCATTACAACTTATTGTCCAGTTGGTATTTGTTAGATTTATAGTTCCAACTTTTAGATTATTAGCAACTAAATCTGTTATTGTCATTTTTGCTGCTTCTAAACTACTTGTGCTTAGTGTTATTGGATAATATGAAATATTAAAATTTCTAGAAATCAATGTAGGAGAAGCACTATTAATCTCTCCACTAAATGTAAATAATCCAGTTGTATATAACAAACTAATATCAAGATCTCCTGCTAAGCCAGAAATCATTATAATGTTATTTTCAAGTAATAGACTAAATGCTCCAGTTCCAGAGCTCATAATATTAACAATTTCTGTTCCTAAAATTTCAAAATATACAACGCTATTAGAAGAAGAAACTATAAATTTATAATAAGACGTTCCATTAACAGTGCCTATATTATAGATAGATGTATCTATCGCACTAGTAATATTAAAATGTAAAGTTCTATCTATCGCACTTCCAATTTGTGATCCAGTCATAATTTCCTCCTTTTCTGTTTTTTGTTATTTCCTATTTTTTAATGATTCAATAAAGCTATTTACTGCATCTTTTTTAACTTCAGGAACTTTAGCAACAGATTCTTCTTTTTTAACCACAGTTTCTTTTTTAGATTCCACAATTTTAGAAGCGGTACTAGCAACTTTAACACTAGCTTTTTCTTTAGTTTCTGCTGCAGCAAGCTTTTTAGCTAACTTTTTTTCAGCTTTAGCTTTTTTATATGCATCATATTTATCCAATAATTTAATAAACCAATTTTTTATTTTATTTAAAACTGTTATTTTCTTTACTTTTTCAGTATTTGAAAGAGAAGAATCACTAGAAGTTTCTATGATCCCAGAGTTTATTATCTCAATTCCTTCAGATTTTACAGCTTTTTCAGCACCAGTTTTAATAATCTCATCAGCTTCTTTAATTCCTTCATCTGCAACTTTTAAATTCGCACTATCTAATGTTGAATTATATACTTCAGTATTAGCTTCTTCATCATCAGAAAAATCAGCAGTTGCAATAGCGCCAAACTCTTTTACAGCATTAACAATTCCAGAGAAAAAATTAGTCTTAACAACACCAGTCTCAGAATCAATATTTTTATCATCTATTTTTCCATCATTATTTATATCAGTATTTGTAATTTTTTCTACTTTCTTTACAAGTTTTCCATCAGAATTAAAGTACAGATTTGCTTTTAATAATGCAATTTTAAGCTTATCATTTTTTATATCTGTTTGTGCAATAGACTTAGCTTTTAATGCAAAGATTCCTATTGTTATTAAAACAGATAGTGCTGTTGTAAAAAAAGTCATAATATTTGTTATTTGTTTTTCTTTAATTATATCATTTATTTCTTTTGCAACACTATCAAAACCAATTGCAACAATAATTTTGCCTAATACTGGAGTTTCTGATGTTATAGCACCAGTAAAAGTACATATAAAGCAAATAAGAAGTCCAACTTCTAAAAAAAGTACTATATTTTTTATAAACCATATTCTTAAAAGAGATAATCTCAATCTTATATTAGCCCATGCTTTTTTCAGAAACTTTTTCATGCTAACCTCCAAATATTAACCTATAATAGTTTGTTCTTATTGAAAAAAACCAGGAAAAATAATAAAAAAAAAAGAATAAGACAAATGAGTCTTATTCTTTCTTAGTTTTTTAGAGTTTAAATTCTGTTAGTATTCCAATAATAAGTATTATTATTGAAATTACTTTCTTGCAGCTTTTAAGTCATCAAGTTGCTTTAGAACTTCTGTAGATGCTACAGAAGATTCCTTAGTCTGAGCATCAATATACTTCTTAGCACCAGAGGCTTTTATATTATTATCATCTGACACAGAAGAGAATGCCTCATTATAGCTTTCAGCTTTAACAACTTGTCTTTCAGCAGCTTCAATCTCTTTTTGGTAGCTAGAAATATCTTCAGCACCAAAATCGCCATCTGAAGCTAAACCAGCTCTTTCTTTGGCTAATAATGCAGCAGTATATCTAGAATCTAATTCAACTTTCTTATTGTCAAGAGCATGAATATTATTCCTTTTCTCTTCAAGTGCAATTTTTATATCACTAACATTCTTTTTTACAATATCATAGCTCTTTTGTAACTCAGCTAAAATATTTTCTTCAGCTACCTTTAGTGAAAGAATTTGCTTTGCAGCTTCATCATCACCATCATCAACAGCAGCCTTAGCAGCTTTCTTATAATTCTCAATTTTTATTTTAGAACTATCAATAGACTTTTCTAGCTTTTTCTTATTTCCGATATACTCAGCATATTTATCCATGCTGGTTTCATAACTTTTCTTAGCAGATGAAATAGATAAATCTATTTTCTCACCAGGTGAAGTCATATTATCGAATTTAGTATTCATACGAGTAGATAAAGTCTTCCAAATTTTCTTAAGTAATTTCATAATTTCTCCTTTTATGTCATGTTAATGTAAATTTAATACATCGGTTTTTATCATCCTAGTTTTTCTAGAGATTCCCGCTTCCTGTCAGACTTAAAGTCTTGTTATTCCAGGCGTTTTTAGTGTCCTTTAGACATGGGCCACTCTTACAAATTTAATTAAAAAATATAGTTCTAAAATTCTTTAGCCGCATTTATTTCTATGCTTTTTTAAGCTCGAAAGAATATTTTTCCTTATAAATCTTTGTATAGTCTCATCTTATCTCTAATTAGTCTTTAATTGATCCTTACTTTCTTATACTTTACATATTTTACCTCCTTTATATCTCATATTTTTTAAGATCTTATTCCGAATACTATCATTATTAGCAACACACTAGCTGAAAACATACAAACTGTTAAAACAGCAGCCCCAGTTATAGAGTTGCC
>Ga0172378_10001761_pt1 | contig 20085 bp, 10 predicted proteins | sample GrowelOW332metaG_FD_119755 | JGI IMG/M metagenome (GOLD analysis project Ga0172378, IMG submission 119755) | Groundwater microbial communities from an aquifer near a municipal landfill in Southern Ontario, Canada - Pumphouse #3_1 metaG | ecosystem: Environmental > Aquatic > Deep subsurface >... | reverse complement strand
TTCACACTGGAATTTTCTTTGCTGACTTATAAGAATATTGATGATATTAGTTTCCAATACCGCATAAATGATGGAAAGTGGTTGTCGACGAGAGAAGGTGTAAACGCTATACCGTTCAACCATTTGGAACCTGGTAAGTATGTTATTGAGGTAAGGGCTTTCAGTGACAGTATGTGTTTTTCTAATTCCAAGACCATAACAGTTATCATTAAGAATCCTTGGTATAGCACACCTCTGGCTTGGCTCGTTTATCTGGCAATTATTGCAGAACTGTTTTTGCTCTTGTTTCGTACTTATAAAAGAAGAGGAAAGGCTAAACTTGACGAACAGAAAATGCGTTTTCTTATAGATGCTACACATGATATCCGTTCGCCGCTGACTCTTATCCTCGGGCCACTTAAAAAACTGGAGAAGCGGTTGACAAACAAGGAGGATCAGCATGATTTGAATATCATTGACCGTAATGCACAACGCCTGTTGTTATTGGTTAATCAGATTCTGGATGAACGGAAGATCGACAAGGAACAGATGCACCTCCAATGCCAGAAAACGGATATGGTAGATTTTGTGCAGAAGATCTGTTCTCTTTATCAATATAACGCTAATGATAGGAAAATCAAATTCCGTATGGTTAGTGAACAATCTGATATTGAAGTATGGATAGACCGGATCAATTTTGATAAGGTTGTTTCCAATTTGTTGTCAAATGCGTTCAAATATACCTTTAATGGTGGAGAAATTGATGTCATCTTGAGTAAGGATGATAAGAATATGTACATGCGGGTAATGGATAATGGCCTGGGATTCAAAGAGAAGAAAACCGAAAAACTTTTTGAACGGTTTTATGAGGGCTCTAATGCTCGTAACTTACATATAGCAGGAACAGGTATTGGCCTGAATCTCTGTAGGGCTATTGTCAAGATGCATGGGGGATCAATATTGGCTTATGATCGTACTGATGGACAGCATGGGGCTTGTCTTGATGTGTCCATACCTCTGGGTAATGCTCATTTGAAACCGGAAGAGATAATGCCTGACGTGATGGATAAAACAGATATGAAGGTTTCAAAGAAGTTGCAGGCTCGTAAGAATTTTAATGTTCTTATCGTGGATGATGATCCCGAAATTGCAGGTTATATTACCAGTGAACTTGGGGAATGGTACCACTTTGATTCTGCTCGTAATGGAAAAGATGCTCTTAAAAAATTGCTAATGGGTAATTTTGATTTGGTCATCAGTGACATTATTATGCCGGAAATGGATGGTATAGAACTTCTGAAGAGTATTAAGACTAATACGAATATCAGTGATATACCGGTTATCTTGCTTACTTCAAAAAGTGAGGTAAGTGACAGGCTTGAAGGTTTCAAAAAGGGTGCTGATGCCTTTCTGGCTAAACCTTTCAGTATGGAAGAACTTCATATTCTTATTGACAATCTGGTGAGTAATGTCCGTAGATTAAGAGGTAAATTCTCTGGTGCTCAGGATCAAACAGGAAAAGTCGAAAAAGTGGAAGTGGTCGGGAATAATGATATGCTTATGGATCGTATCATGAAATGTGTAAACCAGAACCTAAGTAATCCTGATTTCAATGTGGAGAAACTTACGGTAGATGTTGGCATCAGTCGTGCGCAACTTCATCGTAAGATGAAGGAAATTACAGGTATCTCTACTGGGGAATTTATCCGTAATCTTCGTATGGAACAGGCAGCCCGGCTGATAGTAAAGGAGGATTTGAATATTACTCAAGTGGCGTATGCTGTGGGATTTAACAACCAGTCACATTTCTCTAACGCATTCAAGAAACACTTTGGGGTCACTCCTAAGGAATATTATATAAATCATCATGAAAATATTTGATCATGAAAAAAGGTATCTTGTTTTGTCTTTTATTGGTTCTCAGCCTTCGGATAAATGCTGAGGACGGACATCAACTGTGGTTGAGATATGATCGTGTTGGAACAGCTGATGTCTTTATGCCTCGGAAGATGTCGGCTACGTTAAGCATAGCAAAGGAGGAACTCCGGAAGTACTATAAAGGTAGGAAAATATACTTGAGATATACAAAGGATAATTCAAGTATGTTTCATTTTAGAAAAGATACTTTGTTTGCTAAGACGGATATTGGTTTTCTGTATGGGGCTTATGCGTTATTACGCAATCAGGCTATAAAAGGCTTGTCAGATAAAAGAGAATTATGGGGCCGGTCGGCCGTAAAGTATCGTATTCTGGATCATTGGGATAATCTGGATGGGAGTGTCGAGAGAGGATATGCCGGGAAAAGTATTTTCTTTCCTCATTTTGATTCTGTAATTATCCGTGAATATGCCCGGGCTAATGCTTCTATAGGTATCAACGGTTCTGTATTGAACAATGTCAATGCTTCTCCTCAGATCTTGACAATGCCGTGGCTGAAGCAGGTAAAGAAAATCGCAGATATCCTCCGGCCGTATGGTATTCGTGTCTATCTGTCTGTAAACTTTGGTTCGCCGAAGGCTCTTGGAGCTACAAATACTGCAGATCCGCTGGATCAGAATGTGATTGACTGGTGGAAGGGAAAGGTTAAGGAGATTTATTCCCTGATTCCTGATTTCGGAGGTTTCCTGGTAAAGGCCAGTTCTGAAGGACAGCCTGGACCTTCTGATTATGGTAGAACTCATGCTGATGGCGCTAATATGCTGGCTGATGCCCTTGCTCCTTATGGGGGAATAGTCATGTGGAGAAGTTTTGTCTATGGAGCCGGTCATAAGGGTGAAGACCGGGTGATGCAGGCTGTGAGTGAATTCAAAGATTTAGATGGGAAGTTTAATTCAAATGTCTTTCTCCAGAGTAAGAATGGTCCGCTTGATTTCCAGCCTTGTGAGCCGTACGCTCCGATCTTTGACTGTATGAAGCATACCCATCAGATGGCAGAACTGCAGATTACCCAGGAGTATACTGGTCAAAGCAAGCATCTCGTTTATTTGGGAACGATGTGGAAAGAGTTCTTCTCTTTTGTCAACCCGGATAGACTGGAAGGGCTTGCCGGTGTATCTAATATTGGCAATGATACTAACTGGTGTGGCCACCCTTTCTCACAAGCTAATTGGTATGCGTTTGGCCGGATGGCTTGGGAGGGAGAAAAAGCTGATCCGAAGAAGATAGCTCAAGAATGGTTGGCTCAAACGTTCAGTGATAATCCTAAGTTCATAAAATCAATGACGGCCGTGATGATGACAAGTCGTGAGGCTTGTGTCAATTATATGATGCCGCTTGGCCTGCATCATATCTTCAGATTTGATAATCATTACGGGCCGGAACCGGATGGCTTCCGCCCAAATTATCCGATAGAATGGTGTCCTGTATATTATGATAAGGCTGATAGTCTGGGTATTGGCTTTGACCGTTCTTCTACAGGCACAGGAGCTGTGAAGCAGTATCGTGAACCATATTGTTCAATGTATGATCATCTTGAAAGTTGTCCGGAAAGGTATCTTCTTTGGTTTCACCACGTACCTTGGACTTACCGGATGAAAGATGGGCTTACCTTATGGGCAGAGCTTAAGAGTAAATACAGAGATGGGGTAATGCAGGTTATTAGATACAAGCATATCTGGCAGACGATGAGAAAATACGTGGATCTACAACGCTGGAAACATGTAAATGAACTGTTATCTGTACAGATACAGAATGCGGAAGAATGGTATGATACATGTATCCATTATTTTGGGTCTTTTGCCCGTCAGGAACCTTTTGAATCTATTGAAGAAGAACATAATACAGGTTTATGATGAAAAGAATCTTAATACTTTTTTGTGTATTTTTCTGCACGTTTGCTCTTTCTGCGGAAGTGCGGTTGCAGAAACAAGGTACAGCAACACGGCTGATCGTTAACGGACAACCTATGTTAGTGCTGGGCGGAGAATTAAGTAACAGTGCCGTTACAAGTATTAGTGATATCGACAGTGTGCTGCCGCGTATGCACACGTTGGGACTCAATACGGTATTTGTGCCTATATACTGGGACTTGACGGAACCAGAAGAGGGGCGTTTCAATTTCTCCCTTGTAGACGAGGAGATCAAAGTGGCTCGTGAGAATCATCTCAAACTTATCTTATTATGGTTTGGAGCATGGAAAAATTCAATGAGTTGTTGTGCTCCTTTATGGTTCAAAAAGGATATCAGCCGATTTCCTCGGGCTATGACGGAAGATGGGAAGTCTCTGGAGATTGCATCAGCTTTTTCTCTTCATGTGGAAGAAGCTGACAAGAAGGCCTTCTGTCAACTTATGCAGCATCTTGCTGACATAGACAGTAAAGAAAGTACTGTGATAATGATTCAAGTGGAAAATGAGATTGGGATGCTGGAATCTGCACGTGATCATTCTCCTCTTGCAGAAAAAGTATTTAAGGGTGGAAGATGGAGACAGTGGACTGGGGATGTAGGGGTTCCATCTTCTCCAGAACAGGACGAACGCTTTCAGGCATTCTATTATGCTCGGTATGTGGAGCAATTGGTGAGTGCTGGGAAGGAAATCCTGAATATCCCGATGTATGTTAATGCTGCCATGAACAGTAGGGGTAGAAAACCGGGAGAGTATCCTTCAGCAGGGCCATTGGCTCACCTTATCCCAATTTGGAAGAAAGTGGCTCCTGATATTGATGTTTATGCTCCTGATATCTATGACACGGGATTTAAAGATTGGGTCAAAAAGTATAAGAGACCGGATAATCCGTTTTTTACTCCGGAAACGCGACTCGGGCTATACAGTAGTGTTCGGGCTTTGTATGTTTTTGGAGAGGTGGATGCTATGGGATACAGTGTTTTTGCATTGGATCAGGCTCCGGATGGAATTAGTCACCGGATTAGCCATAGTTATGCTTTGCTCCGACAACTTTCTCCTCTCTTACTGAAGGAACAGGGGAAAGGACTTTCCTGGGGAGTACTTTTTAGCCAGAAAGATAGAGAACGTATTATAGTTGATAACGGAATTGTCCTTACTGCAAAACATTATTATACGTTGCCCTGGGATTCCAGAGCTACAGATGGCAGTATCTGGCCGGAAGGAGGAGGGTTGATTCTCAAACTGGATAAATATGATTATTTGATTGCCGGGAGCGGTATAGTCGTCACTTTCCAGACGGCTTCTGAGAAAAAACAGGAGGAGAATGTAAAACGGGGTGAAGATGGATTTGCAGATAAAGGACAGCATCTACAGATTTCAGATTATTTTCAGGTAAAAAAATTCTATGGCGGGCGGATTGGTATTGGTTATGTGGATCAGGTACAATTTGATAAGCTGGGAAATATGCTGTTTGTTCGTCGGGACAATGGAGATCAGGACCATCAGGGAAGACATGCGCGGATATCCTGTGATGGATATAAAATTCTACATGTAAAACTTTATAAGTATTAAAATTGCAAACGATACAAAAAGAAACATCTATGAGACATATTGAAAAATACTTCTGTCTAAATATATGTATCTTTGCGATATTCAAGGTAATTGTTTTTAATGCAAATTTATAAGTAATAATCTACCTTGTTGAAGATAATGATCAATAAACCAAGTTCATGAAAAGCAAAATGTAGTACATAAAATGCCATGTATGTTTTCTTTTTAATCTAGGTTGGACTCTTCCTTAATAATAAGAACCTAAAGATGATGCTTATGAATCTGAATTTTAAAATGACAATGTTTATGGGGTTATGTTTCTTAACCGGAATGACATACTCCCATCAATTAAAAGCGGAATATGAAACAAGTTCTGCTATGATTGTCCAACAAACGAAAACAATTTCCGGCAATGTTAGTGATAACCAAGGTCCTGTTATAGGTGCTACCATACGCATCAAAGGCACTTCTCATATAGGTGCTGTAACCGATCTTGATGGTAATTTCACAATTAATGCAAAGGTTGGAGATATCCTTCAGATATCCTATCTTGGTTATAATACCAAGGAACTCAAGATTGGTAATCAGCAATCACTCAAAATTGGGTTAAACCAGAATAGTCAGCAGCTGAATGAGGTCGTGGTCGTTGGTTACGGTACCATGAAACGTGCTGATCTTACAGGCTCTGTTGCATCTGTTAATGAAGATGCGATCAACAAGTCTGTTCCGACAAGTATCGATCAAGTACTTCAGGGACGTGCAGCAGGTGTACAAGTCCAGACCAATACAGGTACTCCCGGCGGGTCCTCTACAATCAGAATCCGGGGGACCAACTCTCTGAATGCCACATCACAGCCTATCTTTGTCATTGATGGTGTCATCATTGATTCCTCTTCTTCTGATAATGGCGATTCCAATCCTCTGGCTTCTATCAACCCGAGTGATATTGAGACTATGGATATCTTGAAAGATGCTTCTGCTACAGCTATTTATGGCTCACGTGCTTCCAATGGTGTCATTATGATTACCACGAAGCATGGGCATGAAGGAATTTCTACCATTACTTATGATGGATATGCGGGATGGCAGGAGATGCCGAAGAAATTGGATGTAATGAACCTTCGGGAATATGCCGAGCATTATAATGCTATTGCAGATGCTGAAATAAAAAGTGCAAGTTCGACCTTTGTCCGTCCGGATCTTCTTGGGAAAGGAACAGACTGGCAGGATGCTCTTTTCCGTCATGCCTTGATGACAAATCATAATATTAGTATTGCCGGTGGGAATGACAGGGTAACCTATTCGCTTAGTGCCGGATATCTGAACCAGAAAGGTATTGCCATTGGCTCAGACTATCGCCGTCAGACTATCCGGGGGAATGTTAACGCTCAGATTAAGAAGGGCTTGAATAGTGGCGTAAACTTCTCCCTGACAGACAGTCGTCAGGATACTCATGCTAACTCAAGCAATATCATTCTGACAGCACTTGAATCACAACCTACCGTAGCTGTACGAAGCGCGGATGGCGGTTATGATGGGCCTGATGATCAATGGATGCCGGATAACCCGGTTGCATTAGCTGAAATTACACAGAACTACAATAAAAAGATCAATTTCCGTATCAATACTTGGCTGGAAGCTACGATTATGAAGGGACTAACCTTTAAAACAGAACTTTCTACAGACTATAATAACAATAAGTACTATTATTATATGCCTGACTATCAGTTTGGCGTCAAGAAAAATGATTCACGTACTTCCCGTTGGACAGCTACCAATACCAAATATTGGTCATGGCGTAATATCTTCACCTATAATAATAGTTTTGGCAGGCATACGGTTAATGTTATGTTGGGGCAGGAAATGAGCCATAATCTGTATGAGACACAGATAACTTCGGCTAATGGCTTTACTTCTAACTCGGCAACGGATCCTTCTGCAGGGAGTAACGATAGTTCCTCTCCTACAGGTTATAAGGACAATAGTTCGCTGTTCTCCTACTTTGGCCGTGCTTTCTATAGCTACAATGACCGGTATCTGGCCACTTTTACACTTCGCAGGGACGGTTCAAGTAACTTCGCCAAGGATAATCGTTGGGGATGGTTCCCTTCTGCTGCCCTTGCATGGCGTGTATCTCAGGAGGACTTCCTAAAAGATAATAAAATCATTAATAACCTGAAGTTCCGTTTGGGCTGGGGCGCTACTGGTAACCAGAATGTTTCCAACTGGGCTTATATGTCAATGCTCACGACATACAATACACGTTGGGGCGTAGGTGTCCTGAATGGTAATAATGCCAATCCTGATTTGAAATGGGAAACAACTTATTCATGGGATGCCGGCTTTGATTTAAGTCTGTTCAATAGTCGTGTGAATGTGGTGTTCGACTGGTATTACAAGAAGACTGATGATTTACTGATGACCCTTGATCTTCCGGCTTTCCTCGGGTCAGGAGGCGGATCCAATTATGGTGTGGCAACTAACCCATGGGGTAATGTAGGAAGTCTGCGCAATACGGGTGTGGAATTTTCTGTCAATACGGTCAACATTGAAGCCAGAAACTTTCAGTGGACCAGTAACTTTATATTTTCTCTGAACCGTAATAAGATCTTGTCATTGGATACAGAAACAGGGACCCTCCCTCGTTCTTTCCAGGTTGGGTCTGATACACAGATAGTCACGAATACTGTTGTCGGTGAGCCGATCGGACAATTCTGGGGCTGGAAGGTTATCGGGCGTTTTGACAAACCGAGTGACTTTTTCTATAAGGATGCGAAAGGGGAGGTAAAGAAGGCTGCTCTTCCGGAGGGATGTACCATCAGTAAGAATGGTACATGGCTGGGTGACTACCGTTTTGCCGACCTTAATAATGATGGTGTCATAGATAATAATGATAAGACCTTTATTGGTAACCCTGAACCGAAATTTACCTATGGATTTGGAACAAACTTTTCTTATAAGGGTTTCGATTTGAGTTTGCAGTTCTCTGGTTCTTATGGTAATAAAGTCCTGAACTATAACCGTCGTCTGCTTGAGATTACGGGTTCCACTTCCAATCTCTTTACCTCTGTCATGAATTATGCAGATGTACAGAAGATTGATCCGGATGGGCCTGATGATTTTCGCAACTATTATGTAGTTAATGCCAACTCAACGATTATGCCCCGTCTGTATACTTCGAGTTATTCTAATTTGAACAACAGAATCAGTGATGCTTATATTGAAGACGGGTCTTACCTGCGACTGCAGAATGTATCCTTCAGTTACACCTTTCCGAGAAAGTGGCTTAAGGGTACTTTCCTGAACAATGTAAAACTCTATTGTAATATTCAGAATTTGTTTACGATCACTAAATACAAAGGTTATGATCCTGAAGTAGGTAGTCTCTGGGGAGATGCTTTGAAGAATGGAATAGATTATAACCGTTATCCATCCCCTCGTATCTATACGTTTGGTGTTAACATAACTTTCTAAAAAACAAAATCATGAAAACCAAATTATTATATATAGGGGCCTTGGCTCTGGCCGGACTTTTTCTTACAGCTTGCTCAAATGATTTTCTTGATCAGACGAACAGTCATCAGCTGTCACCAGAGGCCTTTTTTGATTCCAATGAGGCCGTAGAAGAAGCGGTATGGCCTCTCTACAGCCATGTATGGTATGATTTCAATGATAAATTCTATTATGGTATGGGTGACGGACGTGCAGATAATATTACGGCACAATATTCTAACTATATATATCCGTACACAAACTTTACAGAGACGTCCCTTTCCCAAGGACTGACGGAAGCCTGGGCTTCGCTCTATAGTGTCATCGCGCAGTCTAACAATACCATTAATAATATTAAGAATTATTCCACATCCAACGTGAGTGAAGATACGAAGGTCCAGGCTATTGCCGAAGCTCGTTTTATGCGTGGTGTAGCCTATTGGTATATCAGTTCATTATGGGGATGTGCGGTCATTTATGATAATACATCTGATCTTGTCAATAATTATATTGTTAATGCCAATCCTCGTGTTGACGGTATGGAATTTGCTATTCGGGATCTTGAATATGCTGCCAGATATCTTCCGGCTACTTCTGTCGGAGAAGGACGTGTCAACAAATATTCAGCCTTTGGCATGCTTTCCAGAGTTTATCTTTCTATGGCAGGTCTGACCACCAGCGGACAGTATGATGGAACGAATGTGCAGACTAATTTCAATAGTGGCACTCGTAATCCTTATTATCTTGATTTGGCCAGGAAGGCTGCCCTGAAAGTGATTAACGAGAGTGGAGCTTCATTACTTGACAGTTATGCCAAACTGTTTGATGCTTCAACCATAGACAACAATTCGGAAAGTCTGTTTCAATTACAGTTTCTTTCCGGTACCAATGTCGGTGGTGCTGCACAGAGTATGACGCGCTTTCTGGCATGGTCAACTGCTGTAGCAGACCAGAATGCATGGGGTGGAGCTACCTATTGTTCCTATGATCTTTGGGAAGAATTCAAGGAGTACGATGATAAGACCTTAGATAAAGTTGTAGATGATAAAATCCGCCGTCATTGTTCGGTAGCTTCTTATGGTGAAGAATATCCTGAGTTGAGTACGGATGTTTCCAATCCATATACTTATGGTGTGACGGAAACTGCCGGTAATCAGGGTGCAAACATCAAGAAATATGTTATCGGTACCAAAAAGGTCAATGGGTTCTCAGAGCCCAACAATTCAGGTATTAATACTTATATGCTCCGTCTGGCAGAAGTTTATCTCAATTATGTGGAAGCTGTTATGGGTGATGCCGATAAGACTACAGATCCAGAAGCTCTTGAGTTGTTCAATGCCATACGCAAACGTGCACAGGTGCCAACGAAGAGTGTTGTCACTTATGAAGATCTCCGCCATGAGTTCCGTGTAGAATTTGCTTTTGAAGGACTCTACTGGTATCAACTGGTACGCCGTGGATATTATCATCAGCAGGAAGTAGTCAATTACCTTAACAATCAAAACCGTAATGCTACTTATTATAAACCTTCAGAACATACTTATGTGTTGAGTGACGAATATGTAGCTCCTGGTCCCGATGTGGATGTAGCTACTGCTCGTGATTTGATACTTCCCATCTCAGACACCGATCAGACCAAGGATCCACTTCTCAAACCGGATTCAGATGGCAATATTGCTACTGTAGCCTATAAGTTTGGTACACGTGAGGTTGATGAGGCTTCTCTTTTCAAATAAAAAAGAAAACAATAATGACGTTAATTATGAAAACCATAAAATATATAATATTCGCATTGCTCGCTGTGTTTATCTTTGCAGCTTGCTCTGATGATGTTACAGGTTCATCTTCAATAACGATCAAGAAGGTCTACCTTGAAGATGCCGAGTCATCTGTCCCGGACAGGGAAGTTTCTTTTGCCCGGTTGGGCCAACTTATCCGAATCGAGGGGGCCGGTTTTACAGGAGTAGAAAAGATATTCATCAATGGTTATGATACTTATTTTAATAATGCTCTGATGACCGACAATAATATCTGGGTAGCACTAAATGCCAATACGCCTGTATCTACTGCGGCAGATAGTATACGCAATACTATTATTCTTGTCAAGCCATCAGGATCAGTTACTTATTCGTTTACTGTCCGTGCTTCAAGTCCGTCTGTAAAAAACATCAGCAATACTTTACCTCAACCGGGTGAAACAGTTGTTGTAGAAGGTGCTAATTTACAGGAAACAAATAAAATAACGCTTCCCGGAGGAAAAGTCGTCACGGAGGGTATAACGAGTGATGAAAAGGGGGAGTGGTATCGTTTCACTATGCCTGAGGGTGTTGATACCTGTGGTGCCATAACCAGTGAGGGCGCCAACGGTACAGCAGTAAGCCCGGCTTATTTTAATGACAACAATTGCTATATCATCAATTATGATGGTAAAGGTACCCTGGGTGCATGGAGTGCAACCAACCATGATTCTGACCTGGTAGAAGATCCGTTGAATTCCGGTCGTGGCAAGGTGGCCATGCTGATACCTCAGAGTCGTATTGATGCCGGTGGCGTCAAAGCCGGGACTTCCAATATTCCCGGATGGTGGACCGCCGGAAATGATGCCGCTGATGATGACTGGACTCGTATGAAGAAATACATATCCGGTGATACTCCACTGAGTGATCTTGCACTCCAGTTTGATGTATATTGTCCTGACGACTGGGACGGAACCGGGCAGATGGAGATTACGCTACAGAATAACCTATCCAATTATGGCTGGGCCTCTTCCTGTACCAAGCCTTCTGACGAATATACCAACCAGGCATGTGTATGGATACCCTGGATGAATAGAGAAACCGGTGAAAATGCGGGCGCATTTAAGACAACAGGCTGGCAGACCGTTACCATTCCTCTTACGTGGTTCGGAAACTATTCGGGTAGTAATGATACTCACACGTTCCAGAACCTCATTGATGACCGTAATGCCGGAAGTTACCGTAATTTCGGTTTCCTTTTCTGTAATAGTGATATTGATTTTGATGGAGATGCATCTACTACAAATGATATATTCACCTCATCTGACTGTAGTCTGAAAATTTACGTAGACAACTTCCGTATCGTGAAGAATGTCACTACTATGGTATCCGATTATCCTGATAAGTAATTTATAAAGATCATATATCATGAAAAGGAATAGATATATAATTCCCCTTTTGACAGCAAGCATATTACTGGTGGGGTGTGACGATCAGATCATGAAGTGGGGACAGCCGAAAGACGAAAATGCTGTTACATCAGCAGATATCCCTCTTGCTGTCAAGGAAGCTATTGCCAATTATGACAATATCAAGACCTATGCGGCGCAGTATACTCCGAATATCATCGTGGGTCTGGGTTGTGGCGCTAGTTTGTATGCCGACAATTATAATGATGTATACCAGACTTTAGCTAACGATAATTTTCAGATGCTTACACCGGGTAATGCCCTGAAAATGGATGCTGTCATGAAAAGCAACGGTGACCTTGATTTTACAAGGATTGATGCGATGATTGATGCGATGCCAGGTGATATGCACTTGTATGGTCATAATTTTATCTGGTATCAGCAACAGCAGCAGACTTACCTGAAGAGTCTTATTGCTCCTACTATGGTGATTACCGGCGGGGGTGATATTGCTAACATCCTGACTAATGGAACTTTCGATAGTGACCTGAGTTCATGGAGTGGCTGGGGGAACAGTTCAACTCATACCTGGAAAGCAAATGGCGGACCTGACGGAAGTGGATGTGCCGAACTGATGAATCCTTCTGATGCCAATGAGTATTCTGCTCAGTTTGTACAGGATCTGAAAAATTCTCTCGAAGTCGGTAAAACTTACATATTCCGCTTCAAAGCAAAAGGCTCTGTCGCCGGTGTCATTCAATTTGCCGTACAGAACAGTTCTACTTATGCAGGTGAAGGCTATAAGAGTGTCAATATTACTACCGACTGGAACACTTATGAAATTTCATATACCTGTACAAAGGAAGATATGAACCGCATGTGTATCAACTTCGGTAAGGTCGCCGGAACCTATCTTGTTGATGATGTGCAGTTTGGAGAGAAGATCCCAGATAAAATGACAAATCTGCTTGCTGGTGATGCTTCAGACTTTGAAGGCGGAACTGCCGGTGGTTGGTCTTCCTGGGGTTCCGGCAAAGCGAGTCAGGAGATTACGGCAGGGGCCGGGAAAGATGGTTCTTATGGCGTAGTACTTACCAATACAGGTGATGGAAATGCATGGGATGCACAATTCGCTTATACCTTCAGTAGTACTCTTGATAAAACCAAGAGTTATATTATCCAGTTCTGGGCAAAGAGCAGTACCAATGCCGGATCTCTGCAATTCCAGTATCAGAATGGTACCAGTTATGGATCACAGGGAGGATACAACAGTTTTACAGTCGGTACAGAATGGGCGCAGTATGAATATACGTTCACACCAGGCTATGACGATGTTGACCGTATTATCCTTAACTTTGGTAAAGTCGGTGGAACTTATTATATCGATAATATCAAATTCGGTCCGGCTATTGTCCAGTCTGACGCCACCATTGCTAAAAAATATATTCCTTTACGGTATACTCGTGCAACTCGAAGTACATCTTCTATAACTTATACGTTGAAGACTCCTGAGGAAAAAAGAACAGCTCTTCTGGGTGCAATGGATAACTGGATTAAGGGAGTAGCTGAACATCTCAGCGAGAAGAAGGTCGTTCCTTATGGCTATGATGTCATTAATGAACCCATCACTGATGGAACAAACAAAGTCCGTGGTGTTGATGAAGGTGCCTTCGGCGGAAGTACAACGGATGAAGACGATAAAGTAACCTATGATAGTGCTCCGACTGAAAGTACGACGGATGGCCTTAGTCTCAATTGGGGGACAAACCGGTTCTACTGGGGATACTATGTGAAGGATTATGCCGTTCAGGCTTTCCAGAAAGCTCGTAAATATTTGCCTGCCGAGACAAAATTGTTTGTCAACGACTATAATCTGGAGACCTCACCGACAAAACTGGCTGCATTGATTAAATTTGTCAAGCAGATTGATACGGATAATGGCAGTCCTATCGTAGATGGTATTGGTACAGAGGTACACTTTGACTTGAGCGCAGCTACTGATGATAAAACTGCCAATGAGAGTCTGATATCAACTCTGAAGACAAAGGTTGATGCAATGTTCAAGACCCTTGCTACTACGGGAAAGTTCATTCGTGTAACCGAATTGGATGTGGCTTTGGGCACCAGCAGTCCTTCCTCGGCTCAATATGAGTGTCAGGCTGAATGTTACCGCATGATCTTCCGTAGTTATCTTGATCATATTCCTTCAGCCCAACAGAGTGGTATTACTATCTGGACGCTTTCGGATAATGACAAGGAGCATACGAATTGGCTGAAAGGAGATGTTCCGAACGTGTTTGACAGCAGTTATAAGCGCAAATGGTCTTATAAGGGCGTTTGTGACGGCATCGCTAATGAGGACCTTGGATTGAAGTTTGCCGGTGAGGATTATAAAGTTTATTATGAAAAGAATAATGTTTCCGGCACAGTTTCTGAATGAAAATTATTGGAACGAGAGGAATTTCCGAATAGAGGAGTTTCCCTAGAGTGATTTAAGCATTGTCTTTTTTGTATTCTAAACGGAGGGTGTGTCAAAAAATTGACACACCCTCCTGTAATAAGTATTCTAAATGAGTGAGATGTTACCAGAAATCAGTTCTTGTTGAAGGAGTGTGATTTCAACATGTTCTCCGGATCAAGAGCAGCATCTAATTCTTCTTTTTTCATCAATCCTTTCTCCAACACGATATCATAGACGGAACGGTCGGTTTGCAGCGCTTCTTGGGCTACTGCCGTACTGTTGTCATAGCCGATGTAGGGATTGAGTGCAGTAACGATACCAATAGAGTTCTTGACCATGTTGTAACAATGTTCCTTATTGACAGTGATGCCGTTGATACATTTTTCTGTGAGTGTATCAATTGCATTGCGCAGCCATCCCAGACTCTCGAAGAGACTTTCAGCAATGACTGGTTCCATGACGTTCAATTCCAGTTGGCCGGCTTCAGCAGCAAAGTTTACAGTTGTATCATTGCCGATAACCTTAAAACAGGTCTGGTTGGTTACTTCAGGAATTACAGGGTTTACTTTACCCGGCATAATACTTGACCCAGCTGCCATTGGCGGGAGATTGATTTCATTGAATCCGCAGCGAGGTCCGGAAGCCATTAAGCGCAGATCACTGCAAATCTTCGAAAGTTTGATAGCCAGCCGTTTCAGAGCGCCTGACATACTCACGTATGCACCGGTATCAGGGGTTGCTTCTACCAGATCAGATGAAGGGATAAAGTTTTCACCTGTTAGGAATGTCAAATTTTCTGCACAAAGTTTAGCGAATCCTGGTACAGCGTTCAAGCCAGTACCGATAGCCGTTCCTCCCATATTAATCTCATGTAACAGTTGTATATTACGGTTCAGATTGAGGATCTCTTCTTCCAGATTGTCACCGTAAGCATTGAATTCCAGTCCCACTGTCATCGGTACAGCATCCTGTAACTGAGTCCGGCCCATCTTCAAGACATCCGAGAATTCTTGTCCTTTTGCCTTGAAAGCACTGATAAGTTTGATCAGGCTGCTTACCAGACCTTTGTTCATACGAATCAGTGCATAGCGAATAGTTGTCGGATAGACATCATTTGTAGACTGTCCGCAGTTTACTTGATCATGGGGATCACAGTATTGGTATTCGCCTTTCTGATGTCCTAAAATCTCCAGAGCCCGATTAGCGATTACCTCATTTGCATTCATGTTTACAGAAGTTCCGGCGCCACCTTGCATCATATCAATAGGAAACTGGTTATGCAGTTTTCCGTCGATAATTTCGCGACAAGCAGCTTCTATGGCAGCCCCTACCTTGCCTTTAACGGCACCTAAAGTAATATTGCTTTTTATGGCAGCTAATTTTACATAAGCAATGGAGATGACATAGTCGGGATAGTCGCGCATCTTCTTACGAGAGATATGGTAATTGTTGATAGCACGTTGTGTCTGTACTCCGTAGTAAGCATCTTTTGGAATCTTGAGCTCACCTAATAAGTCTGATTCTATTCTGAATTTTTTCTCTTCTACCATGATTGATTGCATTTAATAATTGATAATTTAAATAATTTCCTCTTGTCTGATTCTTAAATTACTTCGATCTTCAGACAAAAGAAATAAGATTTTATGTCCGTTATTTTTTCTGACGGACCATAATGAATATTTATATGTCTTTTTATCTGTTTTCTAAAAACTTTAAAATGCTTTGATTCTGTACATGAAGCCAAGTTCGATACGACTGGTATTGTAATTTTGCAGGTCACATTTATGACTAAAATTATAATTATGGCCCACATAAGCCAGAAAAATCCGAAGGTCTTGCTTTTTAACCGGATAATATTCGATAGAACCAATGTAGCCGATGCTCTTCCTATAGTTTCTCAAGTTATCAATGTGTTCTACACTGGCTGTTTCGTAAGTGCCTTTAGCCATGAAGTTCCATTGTGGAGCAAACTGCCAGTTGACTTTTGAAATCAAGGAGTTGTAATGTACATCGCTAAAGAAGGTGTTAGGTTCATTCGAATTCAGGTAACCGGCCAGCTCAGAAGAGGCAATCTTCAATCGGTCCAGTCCGTCGAAAGCACCCATATAATCAAAATACCATTGCAATGTCGGCAGATTCAGTTTTTCACCCAGGACAATCATCCGACTATATTTATGTTGTGCTTGTGTCTGGATGCCCCAGGACCATTTAGTTTGGAACTTATCTCCAAAGAAACTTCCACTCCAGTTAAGAATATAAGTCAACGGATTCTTCGCCTTGGTCAATGGAGAAATGTCTGCCAAAGATCGGCCGACGGTCCTGGCATCAGTACCGTATTCATCAGAGAACTTACCATTGTTGGCATCACTGATTTCTGCAGAGAAAGTCTGTGTCGGCACCGGATTATAGTTGACGACTACTCCTGCCATGAAGTTATCCATATAATCTACCATGTCAGAGTACTGGTAGATGTACATAGGATTTTCATCAAATTCAAAACCACCCCATATCTGGCACATCTTACCGGCTTCTACGCTTATCTTGGGATTAAAGCGATAGCCGGCCATCATAATGTCTGTAGCCTTGGCAAAGTTGTCTTCGCTTTGAGCACTTACAGATTTGTTCAGGCGGTGGCGGAAGCGATAATACAGGTGATCTGTCAGGTTACCTTTGATTTCCAACCGTAGCTGTTTGTTGGCAAAATGAGAGCCCCATTGCTTGTCAGCATCACGGCCTTCTTGAAAACTGTAGGAGTAGTTGAAGTAGACATTGAACATATCATTCTTCTTCTCCAGATTGAAAATGCGGTGAGCCAGTGATTCATAATCATTATTCTCATTACCTCCATAACCTGTATTGTCACCTTGGGCGTATAGTGAACCAGAACAAATGATGAGGCTCATTCCGATTAATAATAATTGTTTTTTCATAGAATTATGGATTAATATTCCTCGAAGTACTTCTGGATCTGTTGCCAGTCATGAGTTTTTGTAAGAGCAAGCATCAGGAGAATCCTGGCTTTCTGAGGGTTTAGGTTCAGAGAAGCTACAAAATGATATTTCGCATCATCTACTTCTCCATTCAGATTTGTAGGCCCCGTCGGCACACGACTAGAACGGACAATCTGAATGCCATCGTTCTGGGCCTTTACAGCAATAGGAAAGACATCTTTATAAAAATTGCCGTCACCGACACCAGCAAGGACGATACCATCGAATCTGGCATTGACAAAAGCCTGCATAGGCAGTGGCGAACAATTGGCATAGCCATACACGATGCCTACCTTTGGCAGTTCTTTCATTCCTTCTACACTGAATACAGAAGCTGTTCCCTGACGAAACTCTGGTTTATACAGGTAGTAGGCTTTTCCATTATAGACATAACCTTCTTCACCAAAGATGCCACCCTTGAAAGTAGCGCAGTCGGTGGTATGTGTCTTGGTAACTGACTTAGCATCAAAGAGTTGATTGTTCATGCAGACCATGACACCACGGTTTTGTGAGGCTGGGGTACAGATGGCGGCAACACCATTGTAGATGTTAGCTGGTCCATCGGCACTGATGGCTGTAGACGGTCTCATAGAGCCTACCAGAACGACTGGTTTGTCAGAATGTACGGTCAGAGCCAGGAAAAAAGCTGTCTCTTCCATTGTGTCTGTTCCATGGGTGACGAGAACGCCGTCATAGCCTTTTTCATTCAAAAGTTGGTTGATACGGTCAGCAAGTTTGATCCATACCTGATCGTTCATGTCCTGAGAACCGATATTTACTAACTGTTCACCACTGACATCTGCCAGATCCTTGATCTGAGGAACAGCATTGATCAATGCCTGGATACCTACCTGTCCTGCAGTATAGGCAGAAGAGGATGAAGAAACTGACACGCCTGCTATGGTGCCACCTGTGGCAATAATACGGATTTTTGGTTTTGCACTAAGTGTGATACTAACCAATAAACTGCACAGTAAAAATAAACTACGTAATTTTCTCATGATATTATAGTTTAAAAGTTTTGTAATAGATATTATTTGATCGGATAATTTCTTTGCATGATTATCTTCTGTTTTATTTAATAGAAAAGGTGCATGATCAGGTAACCTACTCCTATCGTTATGAAGGTGGTAATGAAACCTGGCAGTTGAAAGGAATGGTTGAGAACCCATTTCCCGATATGTGTGGTTCCCGTGCGGTCAAAGCTAATGGCTGCAACTTCTGTAGGGTAATTGGGGAAGAAGAAGTAACCGTTGACGGCAGAGAACATGACCACTAGTGTCAGGGGATTGATTCCTAATGCAATTCCCAAAGGATAGAGTGTGCGTACTGTGGCAGCTTGTGAGAAAAGCATGATAGACATAATGAACAAGGCTATGGCGAACAGGAAAGGATACTGCGTGACAATGTCTGCGATGTGAGCCTTGAAGAATGTGATATTTCCATTGAAGAAGGTATCTCCCATCCATGCGACACCGAATATGGCAACCATAGCATTCATTCCTGCTGAGAATATGTTCCCTTGTACTGCCTTTTCTGGTTTGGCTTTGCCTACAATAAGGATGAGTGCCGATATGGACATCATGATCATTTCTATCGTTTGAGACATTTCTATAGGAGTGGAAACACCGTCAATCATGAAATGTGGCCTTTGACTCGGAAATAATCCGAAAAAGATAACCAGAAAGACACCGATGAAAAATACGAGGGTAGCCCATTTCGCACGAGGATTGGGATGAAACTCTATTTCTTGCATTTTCTTCTTGTCTTTTTCCGGATTGATGATCCCTTCTTTTACACGACGCTGATATTCCGGATCATTTCTCAAGTCTTTTCCGACAAAATTTTCTACAATGGCAGCTACCAGAATAGCGATAAAAGAAGCAGGAAGGCAGATTAGTAGAATATCTTTGAGTTGAATCCCCCGGCTGCCCAACAGTTCAGAGCTCAGCAGAGCTGCTGTCGCAGCAGATACAGGACTTCCGGTAATCCCGAGGGAAGCAGCTATAGTGGCTACACTTAATGGACGTTCCGGACGAATCTTTTCATTTGTGGCAATCTCTGAAATAATAGGGAGGAGTGAATAGGATGTGTGTGCTGTTCCGCAGACCAAACAAAGTATCCATGTGCAGAGTGGACCGTAGAATGTGATGTGGCTGGGATGTTTCCTGAGGAATTTGGCTGCCAGTCCAACCAGATATTCTATTCCTCCTGTAGCTTGTAATGAAGCTGCTGCACAGATGACACTGACGATGATCAGCATTACATCAATAGGGGGCGTGCCTGGTTTAAGTCCGAATAAAAATACAAGAATAAATGTTCCGACCATACCGTAGATGCCGAGTCCTATACTGCCAACTCGTGCTCCTGCAAATATGAAGAATAGGACAATAAGGAATTCAATTAATATTAAGGTTGTTGCCATAAATCGTGTTTTTTGTTTAATTGTCGATGACAAAGATAGGCTGACTTAACCGAAATCTAGTTGTGTAAATCTGATTTTATTTTGTAAAATACGAAACAAAAATAATCAAATAGTAATCTTTTATAGGCAAAAACATGGGATTATTGGGCTCTTATATTTACGGAAATTACAAATAATTTGATGCGTGTGATCAATGTG
>Ga0172378_10001760_pt1 | contig 20086 bp, 16 predicted proteins | sample GrowelOW332metaG_FD_119755 | JGI IMG/M metagenome (GOLD analysis project Ga0172378, IMG submission 119755) | Groundwater microbial communities from an aquifer near a municipal landfill in Southern Ontario, Canada - Pumphouse #3_1 metaG | ecosystem: Environmental > Aquatic > Deep subsurface >... | reverse complement strand
GCATTGCATGATGGGTTCGGATATATGAACAAAATGCTGAATCAGTTTCAGTTGAAAACAAACAACTGTATTCCGAAGAACATGAAGATTGTCACTTCTCCCAACCACAAAAGTGAACATCTGTATTGTCTCGGAACTAATGCCACGATCGCTTATATTAGCGATTGGACTACGACTGAAGATGCTTTTGAAATCTCCGATGAGTTTGCTGAAAAGAATACTCATACTGCAATCTCTACGCTACGTACAGTCATTCGAGAGAACGAAATTCCTCGAAATCTGTATGGATCTACTGATGAATATCTGGCATTTCCTGGTGTTGGATCACAAGTGGCTGAAGATGGCGTCTTGCTTGCTTTGTGCAATAAAGACGAAACTACCTTCATTACCGACCTGACTCAGGAAGCACTGATGACTGCAGAGAAACTGCACGATCAATGTTTCTATGCAGATGAACCTGGGGCAACTGTTCTGGATGTGAATGTCTATATCAATCACGATATCTATCGTAAATTGAAAGGCAAACCAGGTCCATATGAACAATTTGTCAAATACAAAGAACAGCATGATCTTTATTATCAGGCCATTCTTGCAGTATATGACAAAGTACAAGAAGACGGAATGGAACTTCGTCCGGAATTCAACACTCTTGTCACCCGGTGTATCGGGTTGCTTGCTCCAAGGAATCGAGTAAGACAAAAACTTCAGTTGGTGGATAAAAAAGAACCTGTTGAATTTATCTCTGTTGAAATTGTCTATGGCTGGAAGCGTAAAGTCGGTCTCGGCTTTAAGTTCACCGGCTATGATGGTTCCAAAGGTGTTGTTTCTAAAATCACTAAGAAACAATATATGCCAAGAACAGCAGATGGTATTCATACGGACTTCAAAGAAACCAATCCTTCCGTGATTAACCGAATGAATCCAAGTCAGTTTTATGTACAGTTCCAGACTGGACTCAGTCGGTGTGTGCAGATGACTGTGCGCGGCATGACTAGCATTGCAGATGCCTTTGAGTACATCATGGGTTATTTGGAAGATGTTCGTCCTGCATTACGGCAGCAATGGGAATCCGGTATTCGGCAAAGAGGAGAAGTTGCTGAATTCGTAGAATCCGTGAAACAAGACGGAATCATGCTTCCGATCGGATTTATCAACAACATCACCTTAGAGTGGGTGCTTTATATGGCCAAGAAATATGGTCTGAAGCAATCCACATTGAAGTATATTGTTGAACATGATGATGGAAGTCTTGAAGAAATCGAAACAATTTCCAAGACTATTGTTGGTGATAAACCGATGATGTTGCTTGGAAAGATTCCAGCTGCTATGCTGCATTGTGTTGAGATTAGTTATGGCAATCAGTTTCGCACTCCGCACAAACCAACAAGCAAGACAATCAAAGCACAATCGCCGATTGGTCAAACTTGCCAACGTTTGGGTGAAGACGAAATCTGTATGCTTTCTATGTCTGTCGGTCCCGATACCGTCATTCGTACGATGAGTCTCAATGGCAATTCTCCTAAAGCTGCTGAAATGTACACGATGGCAAAACTCACAGAATCGACTCCTTCCAACATTACGCATATTCCGATGACTACCACGGAAATGATTAAGACGAATGCCCATATCTCTCTGTTTGCGCACTTGATGGCACCTGGTGGGTATGATGTTCGTTCTAGTCGAAAAGATGAGGGCAAATAATGAGTGATGTTGTATTGACTACAAAGTTTACATTGGACTCCTTGCTCGATAGTAAATTTTGTGAACAACTGATGAAAGATAAACGAGATAAAGGCATGGGCGAAGTCGTTCTTGAGGACGGATCAACTTTATTCATGCCAGTTCGTAAGCTTATCATCAATGCGATCTTTTGGCGGGTATATCGATTTTTCAAAGAACCGATTACCAAAGATAGAGTATTTCCTTTGCACTCCTTTAATGATGAAACCGACGGCAAATGCTTCGGTGCAATCTATAAGGAATTGGTGTTGAAACATTATGCCGGTCAATCTACGATCATTCATGATGTTGCAACTGCAAAAGATATCTCACTGGAAGAAGACAAGTTTTATCTGGAAGTGCTGCAACAAGTATTTCTCGGTAAGTGTTATCTTCCCAACTTTATTCACAAATATCTGCGACCCTATCAGGGGCTCATGGATATCATTAGCATTGCAGAACTGTTTACGCAGGAACCTCTCAAGAGTATCCTCGACCAAAAGGTGGATGGATCTCTTGGAACTGCAATCGCTGAAAAACAAATCGAACAAGCAAATCAAAAGCTCCACACGTTATTGGCAGACAAACACGGACCATTGAAGAACAATTGGTTGCAGCCCTATATGAGTACTAAGTTGCTCAAACGGAATCAGTTACCGCAGATGTTCTATGAGTATGGCTGTCGGTCAGACATCACGGACATCATGATGTCGCATGTGATCACGGCATCCGCAATCAGTGGATCGAACAACGTGGAGGACTTTGCTACTGAATCACTTAGTGCTAAGAAAAGTGCATTCTTTAACTCTGAAGTTATTGAACGTGCCCAGTATTTTGCACGTAAGTGTCGGCTGGTTGGTTCACAGATGCCTAGGATTTATCCTGGTTGGTGTGGCTCTGACGTGATGCTTGAGATCACGCTTTCCGAACAATCGATGAAAAACTATATCGGTAAAATCATTCGGTTCAACGGAAGCGATGTGGTTCTGACACAGGAGAATGTCCGTAAATTTGTTGGTATTCCGTTGGAGATGTATTCTCCATTTGGATGTCGGCATACGGATGGTGTCTGTGATCATTGTGCGGGTTACATGTATGGCTATTTGAGTAAGTTTGTTCCACCGAACATCCACATTGGCGTATTCTCTGCTACAAAAGCTGTGGCGGCAATTACCCAGTTGATTCTCAGTGCAAAGCATCTGATTCGTACGTTGTCTAAGGAATACAATCTTCCGGCATCTGCGATCAGATATCTTCTCAAACACAATGACGGACTGACATGGAATGTGTCTCTTGCAGACAAATTTCCGGTAATCAGTATTCGCATTCCACTTGATGCTATTGGAACTCTTACTGACTTGACACAGAAGAATCTTCCTGTCACCGAATCCTTCACCAAAATCAAGTATTTTGATATTGTAATTGGTGAAAAGTATGATCGAGTTACTCTGGATGATGGTCAGGCGATTCCGTATCTTTCTTCGTATGCACTTATGCACATGAAGAAATATTGGAAACAGCTGGATATTACTTCAGAAGATGTGACAGTTCCAATGGCTGATTTCGATTTGACGAAACCCTTCTTTAAGTATACTGTCATGAATGACGACATGGTCAGTTTTGTTGCTCGTATTGAAAACTTCCTGACTTCTCGTATTGCGGATTATCATTCGATTCCTCTGCTGATGCGAGACTTCTGTAAGATTCTGTATAGCAAAACTGATATTGAAGTCTTTTATGTCGAGATGCTGCTTCGCGGTTATATGATCAGTAGCGAAACGGATTATCGTATTCCATCGATTCGTGATGGAAACGAATCTGTTAGCTTTGCTGGTATGTCGCGAGTGATCGATGCTGCAGCATTGTCTACTAAGTTGAGTTTCGAAGGATTGAATTCGTTGTTCTCTGATCCCAAGCCTACGATACAGGCAATGGGATTTGGTATGAATGACGCCTATTTCGGTTTTTAAGTTATAAGGTACAGAGGTGTCGATGAGACACCTCTGTACTCTTTTAATTCAAATTATATTTTTTCCATAGGAGAACCTATGAATAAGGACTATAAAGGAAGACCTTGGATCGGTATTGATCTAGATGGAACATTAGCAACTTATACGGGATGGGTTGAAATTGATCACATCGGAGAACCAATTCCAAGAATGCTACGTAGAGTAAAACTTTTACTCAAAACGGCATATGAAATCAAAATCTTTACCGCAAGAGTTTGTCCACAACAGGATGCATCGGAACGCAACCGTGCAATTGCGGCAATTGAAGCTTGGTGTGAAAAACAGCTTGGTAGAAAATTGGAAGTTACATGCATTAAAGACTGGAGTATGATCAGACTCTATGATGATCGATGCACGCAGATAGAGTTCAATACGGGAAGAGCTTATCGTAAACCAAAGAAAAAGTAAAACATATATGAAAAATTTTGTAGATGAAATTGAAAAAGCTGCAAGACAAACATTTATTCAATATAGCAATTGTGCTCTAACGAGAGATACTTTATTGAAGATACGGCAAGATATTGAATGCAAATTGCAAAATGTTGTCAATGATGCAAAGTTATGTTGGAGAATTGAAAATTCTTCTTTGATAATTGAAGAAAATTATACCAGTGTAGGACTACAGATCAAAGATGGAGATAAGCTTATTTTCAAAATAGATCTTAAACATAAAAAGGGATCTGATCATATTGAGGTTGCTATTTCCCCTTATAAGAAATCATATTCATTAGGGATCAATTTCATGTAGTGGCTGTCATTTTATTTTGAATCATATATTACTACTGTGAACACATAATCAGAAAGGAAGTGTTTATGATAACTACTGCATTAGAATTTGCCGAAGCTATAGACAGAAGTATCAATGATGGTAGATTTGTAGCTGATTGGGATTCTCCAAGAGAATGGAACGAGCAACCAGCTCATGTCAGAAAAGCAATCAAAGATCTCGTGCACGACACATCACCGAAAATTATTAAAGAGTGGTTGGGAAATTGTGCATTGGATTTTCCTAGTGGCTGGTGGGTGTTGCGACTTTACGCCGACCGTATTAAAGCTAACAAAATCAGTTTTAAAGCTGCCTACGCCGATTACAATGTGTATGCCTTCTCTGGGCTGATTGATGTAAATGATATGCCTCGACACGATTTGCAGGCTGATGAATGGACAGCATCTGCCCACTTCACCCACCAATTTTCTAACGATGATAGACAATGGATTGCTATCGATGGTGGTTTTGATGAATTTGTTACGGTGGATCTATTTGAAAATCATATTCTCGTTGATCGAGTCATTGAACACTAGGTAAGGAGGAGTTTATGATAACTGATAGCTTTGAATTTTCCGATGCTTTAGCGAAGATTCTTAACGTGGCATGATTCAGATGTGATTGCATCATTACATAATGAGAGTTTTTAGTTAGAAGAGGAAGCAATAGCATTCGCTAAAACTTACACTGTAATTAAGGAAAAATAATCATGCTGAAAGAACTGTTAAAACGCACACTTGAGAATTTCATGTATTACATCGGATGGTTTATTGATAATATTTTCTTGTCCATCCTTAACTTTGCAATTTGCGTTCCGATATCTCTCCTCGTTTGGATTGATGGGTCTTACTGGAGTCCAATTCAACGAAAGGTAATTACCGATTTTTCATTCGCGCCGATAGCGCTCCGCCATAACCTGATATTATCATCTAGTAGCATGCTACTAGTTTGCATGGTTGTTGGCGGTGTTTTAGGAAATAGTGGCATGGACGAAAAAACAGGTGTACCAATTGCTGTATCTTGCACATTGGCTATGCCAACGATAAGTTTTGTTGTTCGCTTCTGCGTAAAGACAGTCAAACTATACCGATCGATGAAAAACGATCAGTAATTCCTTACATTTTTCCACGATAATATAGGAACAATTAAGTATGAAACTCTGTGGTTGCAAAGAAAAGTGTTTTGAAAGCGGCGAGCAATGGGGACATCTGCAAGGTGTGTTGTGTAAACACTTGTATGAGCGGGATGTTGGTAGAAATAAATCGATTTCCAAATGTGATGTGGACAACAGTGTCGTCATTCCATATTCTACAAATGAGGAATATCTTCAACTCAACCGTGCAATGCAGCATCAAAAATGATTTTGGCGAATAACTGAGGAAGGAGGGATAGCCGTATGGCAGAGACGAGACAAATGATTGTTGGACACACGAATACGGCTATCGCCATTCCACCCAATCATCCAAAAGGCTGGTACATCAAAGATATCATCCGTAGAACTCTAGTAGAACACGGATGGGATCAGAGATTTAGACGTGTGTTCGAGTTGAGAAAGTTTTGTCATTATGATAAAACAACCAATCTTCTTCACATTCCAGTCACCTTTACTGAGACATTTAAGAACGCATTACAAGAGATCGATATTCAACTACAAGTTGTTAAAAGACTCGATTATCCGGTACGTGAAATAAATGTCTCAATGAATCCGAAATATACGGACCGACCTCATCAAGTCAGTGCGATTCAATATCTTTCCGATCCTACCGTATCAAGAAGAGGGCTCAGTCTTCAACCTGGTGCAGGTAAAACATATAGTGCCACCAAATCTATTGTCAATCTAAAACAAGCAGCAATTATTATTGTTGCAGGTCTGGTTGAACAATGGGTAGATTCCATCAGAGAGCAAACAAATGCAAAAGACAATGTCTATATTCTAAAGGAATTTGACAGTCTAAGAATGATACAGAACTCCGATTGGAAACCTGATATCTTTGTTGCTTCTTTAGCAACCATGCGGTTGTACTATCAAGGGAAAGAGAACTACGGAACTCTACCGTTTACTTTTTCTCAGTTCTTTGAACATTACGGCATTGGTACAAAAGTCATGGATGAGGTGCATAGAGATTTCTATGCAACAACCATGATGGATCTTTCTCTCAACGTTCCCAACAATATTTATTTAACTGCAACTTTCACTCAATCCACAAGAGAAGCCAAAAGAATCTTTGATATGGTGTATCCATCCGAAATGAGATTCGGAGAAGATGATTATAAACACTATGTTACAGTATTTATGTATGGATATCGTGGAGAAGTTCTTGAACGAAAGGTAATGCGAGCGAAGGGTTATTCACATGCACGTTATGAAGCTGAACTGATGAAAAAAGCAGATCGGTTTAAACGTCATATGGAAACTATAATGATCCCTCGTATCGATAGTCACTTTATCAATACAAGAGCTCCAAAACAAAAGTTGTTGATCTTTGTCACTACGATTCAAATGGTCGAAAAGGTAAAGGAATTCCTCGGAAATCATTACAAATTACTCGTTGTAAAAGAATATGTGCATGGTAGCCCTGCAGCTAATTTAGCTGATGGTGTTGACATCATCATTACTGTACCACAACGAGGTGGAACTGGACTTGATATTAAGAATCTCAAAACTGCCTATAACACGATTTCAACTAGAGCACCTACTCAAATTGAACAGTGGCTTGGTCGGTTGCGAGAATTAGGTGAAGACGAAAGTCTAATCTACATCGATCAATATGATCTAAACCTTGAATCACATCAACGTCATGTATATGAACGTAGAGAGATCCTCAAGAAGAAGTCAAGAGATTATCACGAACATGTAATCAATTATGTATAACCATAGAGCTAATCCAGCTCTATGGTTATACCGTTAAATAACTAAAAACAAATGAGGTGTAGAAATGACTCACGTCGAATTTCAAAAAGTAAAAGATGAGTATGTGGATAAGCTCTACGCTTATATGCCATCAACAACAAACTTGGACACTAACTCACATGTGGCGAAGGAACTTGCCACCATTCACACTTGTCGAAACCTGTTAATGCTCACAGGTTATGTAAATCAACCGAGCGAACTGGCGTTGGCACTGCATGGAGTATTACAGACCGCAAAGACGTATTTCGATTGGTTACAAACTTGGATTGATGAGAGAATCGCCTCTGCAACGATGGAATTTATCACCGTGATTCAAAATGAATTTCCAAAAATGGAAACTACCACTGCTCAACCGATGACTGTTCGGAATTTGATCGATATTCTCAGTGGCGTTGAAGATAAATCTCTTCCGGTTTATGTTTATGTAACCGGAGCTGAACAAACACAGTTCTGTGAAGGAGAACGAACGCGAGTACAACAGGTTGATACATCTATGATTGACTGCGTTGATATCAATATTTGACAAACAATCAAGTGCTCAAATGAAAACAAACTTAATACTTTTTATCATTTGGTGCGCCAAATGGATGACAAATACTCTACCGGGAGTCCCGAATGAACCTATGCCGCCAAATTGGTTTGTTCCGATTATTTTTAAAGATACGCCAAGTTTATTAAACATTTCTCGGAACCCTTGTGAGATGCCCATGTGCTATATGGCAAGTGTACGGGAATATGCTACAGAAATCTTTAAAATAAATACTAGAGGATTTTGAACAAAATGGACATTTCTACTAAAAAAGATCTTTCTTATCGTATCTCAAAAATGCGATCAGAAATCAGAAACAAGATTGCGGAGGATAATGAAATTCTTCGAATTATGCAACTGATCAATCGGCTTGAACTGCAGACATTTGTCTGTAGCAGTTCAACTGCAGCATGCTATTATCCTGAATACAAACAACTCGTCAAGATGGGGAAGAAATTAATTCCTCTTATCTACGAGTTTTTGAAAGACGATAAGACTGCACATTGGTGGATGTTTACTTTGCTTTCCGAGATAACAGGATGTGAAGTTGCTACTCCACAAATGGCTGGTAAATTTACAATGATTCGCAAAGCTTGGCTCAAATGGTTCAAAGAAAATAACAAAGAAACGTTTAATATGCTTCCAAATGCTGAAGTAGCTCCTCCGCAGAAACTTTCTACTTTGTTTGCTTCACAGCAAACGCTTATCGCCTACACTGAAGATGCCGCAGAAAAGGTTGTGAAAATGTTTGAAGATTTGTCACGGCAGGCAAATGTCAACGCAAAGTGTAATACAATATCTCTTCCACTTAATAGTCAGAACTGCGAATCTGCTGATAGATTTATTGAATTTGTTACCGCAGTTTCTACCACTGGCACTCTATATAAGTGCTTTCTTTTCTCTGGGTTCGAGCATATTCTTGATAATTTTTCATTAAAAGATGCTGTACGTTGTATTGAATTTGTCATGCGTGAGTGCAAATGCAAGGTTGTCATTGCGGGTAATTTCAAAGTGATTCATTCTTCACTATTTAGAAAGTTGGCATACTTGACGCATACAGCCTATTCCATGCAACCTGTTAATCAAGTTTGTATGCTTGATGCTGACTATATTCTTAAAGAATATGATCTCTGTTGTCGTATTCAGAAAATGAGATACACGATTATCAATCACGACGAAAAAGAACCTATCGAAGTTGTACTTTAAAAAAAAGGTATGTGTTATGTCGAAAATTAGTGTGCTGAAATGCCCGACTGCAGACAATAGAACGTATGATGGAGTTATCACTCAGGAAATTCTGCGCGAATCTACGATCAATCATATCGATGATGTCAGTAATGGCATGACTTGGTTTACGGATCGATGTGCAGTGGCAGCCGATCGGCACGACCACACCAAGTTGGACCGCGAAGGACTCACTCAGTTTACTGAAGATTTCAACAATTTGAAAGGTGGTGCTGAGTTTACCAATGGAAAATGGTATCAGCGTCACATCAGTGAAGAAAGACATCACCTCACAGAACGAGTTCCTGAGGATGTCGATCTGGTTGATGTGCTGGAGCATATCGTAGATAGTGTGGTTGCAGCTATGGCACGCAAAGGAGAAATGACTTATGGAGTCAATATTCCCAGTGAAGTGCTTCAGCTTGCAGTTGCCAACACTGTCAAGAAAATGCTGAAAGATGTGGTGGTCGATGAGTAAACGAAAAGATAGTTTGATCAGTATCCCTATTGATGAGGACGGATGTGGATGTCTTATTGTAATTATTCTGCTACTTTTGATTATTTACAGTTGCTCAGGTAAGTAACAGTAGACACGAGGGACAGATGTCCCTCGTGTCTACTCAGATATATATTACTTTTTTGCAACGTTCACCAAGTTAAACAAGGAGAAAGTATTATGCGTAAAATATTCAAAAAACAAATTCAAGAGTTTTTCCAGTTCGTCTGTGAATATCAACTCTGGATGAAAAATAACGATACCGGTTTCGGATATACGAAGTCGCTGCCTCCCACGTGGTTCAGGCCATCGATTCAACTGCCAGAAAGTGATATCGTAGCCGCCAGCATGATGTACAGTGCTGAATTAGCATATATGTGTCGAAGATACATGTGGGACGATTACTTCGAACGTGGATTGCTGGATGTACTCGGTGTTCCGATTCATGCGGCCATCACAACTGCTAGTCCAGAAACCAACTATGCTAGCGACTATACCAACGAAGACCGCTTTACAGTGTTTTCAATTGACGCGGCGGATGTTGTTGAAGAACCTTCGAATTTTGATGCGAGTGTGCTTTTTCCGATTGTTGCAATCGGTGATGACGATACCATCCTTCGTCCGTTGGCATTTATTGCCGATGCATATTTGGACAATCAACCGCATTTTAAAATTCCCGCATTTATCCATCAGTTGCTGGAGGATTAGTCGCATTGAATATTTTCGTGCTTGATACTGATCCATCACAATCCGCCAGATACATGTGCGACGTGCATGTCGTTAAAATGGCAGTAGAGGCAGCACAACTACTCAGTACTCAAGATAGATTAAATGGGTTGGGAGGTAGTCGTTATCAACCAACCCATATTAACCATCCTTGTAGAGTTTGCTTACAGAATCGCAACAACTATGTGTGGCTTTGTGAGCACTTAGGAGCACTACTACGTGAGTACTCTTTTCGGTATCAAAAAGACAGAAATTTGTTGGATTTGTACGGGGAATTTTGGGCTGAAATTGTTAAGTCTGAATATTATAACAAATCAGAACTTACCTTCCCTAAGTGCATGCCTTCACATTGTAAGTCTGGAGATACTAGCCTCGATGCTGTTGTGCAATCCTATCGCAACTATTATAGGTTGAAGAAGTATCTTCTTCCTAGGTTTAGTTATACAATAAGAAAATATCCAAGTTGGTTATAGGAGGATGAGAAATGAAAAAATTGATTTTGATTGGTGGAGCTCCTGGATCTGGAAAATCCACACGTGCAAGACAACTGAAAGAACAGTATTCCGACTACAGTGTTTTTCATATTGAAGCGGATCAGTTCTTTGAAAAAGACGGAGAATATCGCTTTGATCCGAGTAAACTCTCTGCAGCACACAGATGGTGTCAGAAATGTGCATCCGATAATATGCGACAAATTGGCACCGAAGTGGTGATCGTTTCTAATTGCTTTACAAAAGAATGGGAACGAGAGTTCTATCTCGAAGAAGCTTGTCGGTGGGAATACGAGGTGGAATGGCTCCATATGACTGGAACTTATTCCAATGTACATGGAGTTCCCGAAGAAAAGGTTCAAAAAATACGGGACGCATTTGAACCTTTTACAATGAACAACTATCGGGTGGAATATCGGATCACACCGTACATCCTTGCGTCATATCTGATCTATAATAGGGACAAATATCCGGTGCGTCAACTAATGTGTGTGTTCTCCGAATATCGGATATTTACGGAATGCATAAGTATCGCAATCGGTAGTGCTGCGATCAATTTCATGCATTGCAAATCATATACCGATTGCATTGCGGTACTTTGTCGCAATTTCGAAAGGTGGCGGAATCAACACGGCACAAGTGACTGGCCGATTATCGAAGAGAATTCTTTGCAGCTGCATATCAAAAAGATGCTTTCCAAGATCAACAGGTCACAGCATTTTTCAGAAATTTTCAAATCATTCGAAATTAGTCGCGGCACAAGTGAGAAGAAAGGAAATAGCATGCAACAGATAATTGATGGCAAATTATGGGATACGACGACGAGTAAATTCGTGTGTTTTGTTTCCGATACAACGGCATTGCTGCAAACACGTAAAGGAAATTTCTTTACAGTTGACGCAATTGTCGTAGAACGCGATACGGGATTTGCATTGCCAATCGGTGCGTATCTAGAATGTGCCGCTGGCACTATCGTGCCATGCTCTATCGAAAAAGCAAAACAACTCATCGGAAAACTCGGCAAATGGCAGTATGAATCGTTTTTTGGTGAACTGGAAGAAGCGTAAGTAACTAACCACAGTAAGCCTTGCGACTTACTGTGGTTAGTTATACGACATACTTTTTTTGATTCGGTATTAGCGAATCTTCGACAGGGTATCGATTTCCGACACTTTATCGTTAACCAGCTTGATACCAAGCACTTCATTGGCGCAGCCGTCCACCTGAATCCCGATCACCGTAGTCTTGCCGGTGACAGCCACGGACTTGACGCCAGTAATCTTCGCAGCAGTCGGCTTACCAAACCGATCAGTCAGATAAGCTTTCAGCTCCTTGGAAGCGATAGCCGCAATGCGAGCATCAAAGTCACTCACCAGACCAGTATACGCAGAGAAGCTCTCGAGACCAGCCTTGGCCTTGACCGTACCGGTGATACGGATCTGCTTGCCATTCAGTTTGACCTTATCGGAAACCTTCAGACTACCATTGACCCGACGACGAACAGCAACCATACCGTTGGCACCATACAGGTTAGCAACCGCACAGCGATACATGTTGGTCGGTTCCGGAGTTTCGATCGTGATCGGGAGTTCGACAGGTTCTGCTTCCGCAGGAGGTACATCCGCCTTCGGTTCATTCGGATCGCCACTGCCAGCATTCGGATCGACGTATTCTTGAGTACCTTCACCACCGGCAGGAGCTGCTTCGCCATCAGCGGGTTTCGCTTCTCCCTCGCCTTCGCCGCAAGTACCTTCGCCTTCACCACACTCCTCACCTTCGGTGGCAGGAGCAGCTTCTTCCTGTTCGAGAACTTCTTTAGTCTCTTCGAACTTGGCTTCATCATATGCGACGGTGAGTTCGACTTCACCAGATTCCTTGGTGAGGTTGATCGTCATGACGTTCCACTTCACATCCGGATTCAGCTTACGGAATTCCTGACAGAAGTTGAACAGCTTCTCAGCTTCGCCTTCTTCCAGAGTAACACCTTCGACAGTGACCGTATCGCTCACGACATTGTTCACGATCAGAGAAACAACAGCGTCTTCCGCAGTCGCTCCGATGCGAGTCAGAATCGCAGCAATATCTTCACAACCCGGAAGTTCGTACTTGACTTCAACTTCCTCATTCGTGAATTTCATTTGTTTGACTCCTTGGTTTTCTTAAACACAACGACACACATGTGCAATTAACACATTACAACACACATATAATAGCGTAATGAATATTAAAGTAAACAAGCCATTCTATGTAATTTGTAAATAATGGTGTACAAGCGAAAGGTATCGATTATGCAACCGCCTAAATCATTTGATGAATATTGTGCACTGACTGATTCTTTCATGTCAGCTTACTTTAAGCAAATTAGTCATGTATATATTGACCTTGAGTGTTGCTTTGATTTTAAATTAGGTGCATTGCTTAATTTAATTCGTACTTCAGTGGAATACAACTATTTGTTGCACAGACTTCCTTTCTATGAAGGAGCAACTGATTTGGAAACTGCTAAATACTTTCCAGCTTTGCAGTTCACAGAAGACCAGCTAATAAAAGTATTGAAAGATCCAGCTGTTGCTGAAAATGTAATATTGAGTTCTCCTATGACGGAATGGTGGAGCAATCTCGGTAGAACAATTGTCGGTATCAATACTTCTAATCAGAGTAAGGATACTAACAATCCAATCACCTTTCATTTCAACTGCATGATGGTAGAAATACCAGAAGAACTGAAACAAAGAATTATCAAGTCGATTCATGCTATCGATTCGTCAATTCAAGTAGAATTTTCTTCTGTTGATATTAATACAAGATCAGTGGCATTTCTGACTTCAATGGATTGCTTTGTGATTTATGATCTGATTCATTTTTTTGCAAAGGATAGTATTTGCTCTAAGCTAGGTGAGAAAGAAATGTTCGTAACAAAATCTATCTCAGCTAGAGTACAGACAACTTATCAAGACAACATTGAAGAAAGACTACAGAATCAACTGTTGGTGATGGCTGCAGTTTGTGAGTTTTCATTTATTAGAAATAGAATCGTAACCAAGGATGATCAATAATGGCTATCGATAAGGACTTGGAATCCGCCAAAAAGGATTCTATGGATAAGATGACCGTAGATGATTGGTCGTCTGAATTAGGTGAATTGGATTTTGAAGATCCAAAAGTAGGTGGAAGAAAACCTGCACATCCAGCACGGAAGATTGTTACGGCTGGCATGAAATCTCTTGCAGATGGTGCTGGTGTTGCAGCGCATGAAGAACTTAGTAGAAGATTTCCTAAAACTAACGCATTGGCTGGAGAACTCACTCAGACATTTAGTGAGTTTAACGATATGCGTAAAGAGCTGGCTGCTGGTTTGCAACCAACTCTGATTAGTCTGGAAACTTCTGCTGGAAGATTGCTTCCTCAAGCAAAACGCTTGATTCCTAAAAAGCTTTATGCCAAGATTGACAAAAAGCTGAGTGATCGAAAAAGAGCTAGAGATGATGCTGCACGTTGGGCTTCTGGTCGAGCTAAGTCAGATATTGAGAATGAAAGTATTACCAATGAACTCGGATCTGTTTTCGGACAAGCATCCGCAGATCAATTGGAATACATGGAGGCATCTCAGGCTGAAGCAAGACAGACAAATCTTCTCAATCAAGCTTTAGCTTCTACTAGAAACAAAAGACTAAAGAATAGATTAGCAGAATTGAATGTCAGCAGCAAATATGTTGCTATGTTTGCTAAGACAACTTACACTGCTTATTTGAAGAAATCTCTGGAACTGAAGTTTAGGCATCTCTTTGTTGCCAAGGATACTCTCAGTGCAGTGACTGCATTAGCACGAGTTACAGAAGACAATCTTAAAATCATCGGACAGAATACAGCATTGCCGGATGTTGCTAAGATTACCAAATACGAGCGTATGCGTGAGAAGTTGCTCGAGTCTACCTATGGTAACTGGGGACAGCGACTTGCTGATTATGTCTCTACATTCAGACAGAAACTGTTTAAGAATGTAAAAGAGAAGTTCAACACACAGATCGCTGGAGTAGCTTCCGGATTCGCACAAGGTGCATCTGCACTAGCCGATATGCAAGACATGAAAAATAACATGGAGGGCATGGAGGGTGCAGAAGAAATTCCTGGTGTTGGGGGTATTGTTGGAAGATTAATTGCACAAGGCATGGGTCGTGTGGTTGGAACAGCAGCAACTCGTAAAGCTGCTGATTTCGTGCAACCTATCATGTCTGACGTGGAATCTTCCATTGGAGACGTAAAGAGCAATACTCTGATCAAGCTTGCCAACTGGAGAAGAAAAGCTGCTGGTTCCCCGGGCATGATGGGTATTCTTGCAGACTTGCTTCCTGCTTTCGAAACACCGTCGACAGGAACGAATAAACTTCTCACCAACGGAACGGATGCTGCAGTATTTGATAATATCACAAGACATTCTGTCGTTGAAATTATTCCTGGTTGGTTGGGTAAGATCCACAAAGAACTTGCTGAGCTTAAGACGGGAAAACCTCAAGAAGAAGAAGTCTTTGATTACTACAGTAGATCATTTGTTAAATCTTCTGCAATGAAAGAATCGATGTTCAATCGTATTCTTGGAACTGCAGAGCAAAGATCCACTTCAATTCAATCTGCTTTAGGTACGATTCAAGCTGGCTATGAACGATCGGTAACAGAAGATAAGCGCCTTAACTTCAGTGCGTTGAAAGATGATTTCAGTAAGCTGATTGTTAACATGGCGCTTGGTATGTATTCTATCGACATCCCTGCTATCGGTGAATACACTTCTTCTGAAAACTATTTAGATGGTACCGGATACATTAAGGCAATTACCAAAGGGTTAAAGAATCCTAAAGATACATTGAAAGTTCTTTATGATTCCTGCTTCCGAAATGGTCAGATCGATAAACGAGTCGTGAATCGTATTCAAGAGTCGATCAATCGTCAGATGAATCGCGATGTGTACAAGAACGAACTTCCTATTTTTGCTGAAGCTCGTGGCATGCGTCGATTCATGACAGATATTATCGATGACATGGATCGGTTGCATCTCGATCCGATTGCTGAACAGATGATCCGCAGAGATAACACTACGTTTGATCGTGGTGTCGCCGATACTGCAGAATGGACTAAGCGGGATTTAGAACATTCTGACAAAGTTAGAGCCGATTTCTATGAGCAAACTGAAGGTGTTCGGAATTTCTATAATAGATCTCGCGCTAGATTCAGACTTGCTAAACGAAAAGGCAAAGTTATAGCGAAGGACGCTCGAGATCGTGTAGTTAATTCTGAAGCATATCAATCGGCAAAAACTCAAACATCAGAATTTATCAATGATGCAACAAATCGAGTTGTCGATTCAGATGCATACAAATCGACCAAGTCTCATGTTATGCCATGGGCAACACGTGCAAAGAAGTTCTATGATGATAACTTGTCTGCTGATAGTAGAAAGAATGCTGCTCTCGAATCAGTTGCAAAACTACAGGAACAAGTAGAAGCAAAGAAAGCTGCACGAGATAACGCTTACAACGATTACATGGCAGATCCATCTGAAGCTACGCGGAATGCATATAACAAAGCAACACGCCAGCTAAAAGCTGCAGAAGATGTGCTGAATAAACGTCTAAGAGAGACTAGTCCGGTAGCGACTAATACCACTGCTGCTTCAGCTGCGACTGTCAATAAACCGATAGCTGCGGCAGCTAAAGCAACTTATTCTCCAATCATTATGCCAGTCGTGCAACCAGGGACATTCACTGATTACAATGAATTCCTGGCTGCTACACTTGGTATGTCTGCAGATGAGCTTAAGAAACTCAAAGTAGTTCCGAATGAATTCACGAAGTTCAAATCGAAACCCTTTAGAGCTGACAAAACTTCAGCTTCCATTCTTCCAGATGCCGATGCTGCAATACCCGGTAAGAGTTCAGGACTCTCTCCTGCAATTCCTTCTGTGAATGTGACTACAGATGAATTAGGCATTACAGTTAAGACTTGGAAAGATGAATGGAATGAAGCTCTCGATGCGCAAGCAGAATGGATGACTTCTATTTCAGAGCAATTCAATACTCTGCTCACGCTTGCTGCTAATCAATCAGGATTTGGTGGTGCAAAACGGCATGGTCCGCTTACCGTTAGAGGTCTGTTTAAAGGCATCGGAAAAGGTTTGTGGAAAGGTGCTAAATTCACTGGCGGGATTTATTCCAAGACCTATGGTGGAGCTATCGGTGGTGCATTTAAGTTAGCCAACACTGTTGCAAGTGGTGTCTTTGGTAATGGAGGAAGTCCTTATCAAGACATCTACCTCAAAGATAATGTTGACTTTGGTAAACCATTGCTTAGCGCTAAACAGCAAGCAAGAGCTCCTGGTGTGCTATTTGCAGACACCAAAAAGCGAGTGGAGAAGAGTAGTGATATCGACCGCCCTGTGATCGATGCTAAAACTGGGCAAGTTCTTATCTCCGAAGAAGATCTGACTCATGGGTTGGTCACGATGTCTAATCGTCCGATTAATCGATTGATGCAGAGTGGATTCTATTTAGCGCGTGGTGCAATGAAGGGTGCTGGAAAACTAGCGGGCGGATACTTTGGTATGTACGGAAGTGCGATCAAAGGTATTGGCATGGCAGTTAAAGGTGTGGGTTATGCTCTTGGTGGAAGGCCAGAAGATAGGCCCTTTGTTAACATCTATCTGAAAGATCAAGTAGATCCAGGCAAACCTTTGCTTTCCAGACGCAAGCAAGAAAAAGGTATCAAATTCAAGGATGGATCACAAGTACAGCGAAGTGAAGATATCATTGAACCTGTGTTTGATCCTGAATCGAATGAAGTTCTTATTACGGATGAAGATCTCAAGCATGGCTTGGTCAATGTGGATAACAAACCACTAGGCACCGGATATACTGGAGGAAGAGGAATCCTTCGTAAGCTAATTAGTACGGGTGCAGATATTACCAAAATGCTCACTAAAGGTGGCACTGGTATCCTTGGTGTCTATGGTGCGATGTATAAGAAACTGTTTGAAGTTGGAGCAAATGGCGTAAATGCTGTTTTCAGTCTCATCAGTCCGAAACATCGTTACAAAGGGATCACGGATAGACTCGATAAGATCTATGAACTTCTGCGAGACAGATTGCCTAAACGCATTGCTGGAGATAGTGATAATGACGGCGACCGTGATGGTAGCTATGAAGATATCATGCAGCAGCGAAAAGAAGCTAGAGCAAAAAGAGCTGCCGCTGGTGGAGGAGCTGGACTTGGTGTCGGTTACAACAATGCTGATAATGATTCAGAAGATTCTAAAGGCAATGAAGAAGGTAAGGGAGGTTGGAGTACTCCTGGTCTATTGACATTAGGTGTTGGCGGATATGCTTTAGGTAAAGTAGGAAGTAAGGTCTATAAAGGGATCAGATCACGTGCTATGGCAAAAGGTGGCTGGAGTAAGACTTCCAAGTTCTCTAAGGGACTTGCCGCTAGAGCTAAAGTACTAGCAAATACTTCTTCTAAGGTTTCTGGCGCCTATGGCAAAGGCAGTCTTCTTGGTAAACTAGCTGGAGGTAAAGCTACTTCCATTAAGGCTGGTAAGATGGTTGTTGGTCCCGAGGCATTAAAGACTTATGGCAAAGGTTCCTGGAAAGGAATCAAAGCTATAGGAAAAGGAATCGCTAAAGCGTGGAAAGCTGCACCAGGTGGCACTAGAGGTAAAATCGCAGCTACTGTCGCCGCAACAGGTGCTGGTATCTGGGCGCTCACTCGTGGTGAAAATGGTGAATCTCAAATGGAACAAGTTGATCCTGCAACTGCGGCACAGCGTGCTGCAAATGGAGAACAACTTATTGACAGCAACGGTTTGCCCATCACTAAACCGACAGAAGTGGAACCAACTGCTTTAGAAGATACTGTTACTACTGCTGAGATGGGATATCTTGGTGGGCTAGGTGCAATTAAAGGATCCGCTAAAGCCGCCCAGTGGCTCAAATATGCTGGAGCAGCTTCTAAACTTGGTGCTATTGGCACTAAGGTTGGAAAGGTTGCGCCTTGGTTAGCTGTTGTAGATGGTGGTGTTGGTGCTATTGATGGAATGACCATGACTGGAGAACGCAGGAAAGCTTGGGAAGAAAAGGCTCTTGAAAGAGAACGTCTTCGTAAAGATCCTAATGTCTCCGGTTGGAAGAAAACATGGGAGGACATCAAGTTTTTAGCCGACACTGGAGAACAGACAAGAACGATTGTCGGTGCTGGTCGTATGGCTGGTGAAACTATTATGTTAAATGCTCAAAATGCGATTCGTTCAAAGAAATTGAACAATGCACTTTGGGAAACAAAACGTAAGAGACACTTAAAGCTAGCTTCTGAACTTGGTAATTCATCTGAAGGTGGAAGACGTATTCTAGAACTCGATAGCAAATTTGTATTGACTGCACCGAATAGTAAAGAAGGTTTTGCACTTTCTTCTGCTATTGAACAAGTGTACAGTCAGTTCAAGAAGGTTACAGATGTTCCGAAATCTGCATCTCCAGAGCTTACCAACAACGAAACGACAGATTTGTCAGTTGATAAATCAGCTATTCTCGAGAAGAATCCTTCTCCTCAAGCTACACCAAACAAACCAAGAATATCCAATGCTGATCGGCAAGCAACTGCATCAGCTGATGCCAATGCAACGCTTGCTGCATTGAAGAAGGAATTGGATCAAAGACAAAGTTCCCAATCGGATGTCAGTGTTAAAACTGCAGCCGATCTGGCACAGCTTGTCGCGTTACTGAAATCTGCCTTTGGTGAATATGGACTCAAGGTTGAAAGACTTCCGGAATTGATTGATGCTAATAAGGCAGCAGTCAACAAGGAACAACCTCCTGTCGTGGTGCAGAACATTGCAACACAACTGAACCAAGGTTCAGAACAAGAAACTGCAGGCATTGACCTGCGCAAGAAATAACCTTTCTATACAAGAACAACAGGTCATCCCTGTTGTTCTTGTATCTTTGATCTATATGGCGGACGATAATATAAGTAAACAAATCGTTTTAATAAGGAGAACGTTTATGGCCAACATGACGAAACCAGCGACAGTTCTCGATACTGATACTTCGTGGACTAAAGTTCCATATGGGGTTATTTTAGGAAAATCGTTCGCTACGTATCGAGAAACTGTATTGGACGTTCTAGCTAAAGGATTCAAAGAAGCCGACACAACTCTTACAGATGCGGCTGCT
>Ga0172378_10001758_pt1 | contig 20098 bp, 17 predicted proteins | sample GrowelOW332metaG_FD_119755 | JGI IMG/M metagenome (GOLD analysis project Ga0172378, IMG submission 119755) | Groundwater microbial communities from an aquifer near a municipal landfill in Southern Ontario, Canada - Pumphouse #3_1 metaG | ecosystem: Environmental > Aquatic > Deep subsurface >... | reverse complement strand
TTTATTATGATACAAATAAATGATAAAAAAGACTGTTGTGGGTGTAATGCTTGTGGTGATGTATGTCCTGTCAAAGCAATAACATTCAAAACAGATATTGAGGGATTTTGGTATCCAGTAGTTAATAAAGAGAAATGTATAGATTGTGGACTTTGTGAAGAAGTATGTCCAATGCTGAACAAAAGAAAAGACAATGTAGAGCGATTTGAAAAGCCCTTTGTTTATGCTGCTTATAACATAAACTGTGATGTACGTTTGGATAGTACTTCAGGTGGCATGTTTTCAGCTTTAGCAGAAAAAATATTTTCACAAGGCGGATATGTTAGCGGCGCAATCTATAATAAAGATCATTCTGTTTCTCATATAGTAACCAATGACAAGTCTAAATTACCGGAGTTAAGAAGTTCCAAATATTTACAGAGTTTTACCGGTAATTCATATGAAGATATTAAACAACTTTTAATAAAAGGAGAAAAAATTTTGGTATGTGGAACACCATGCCAAATAACAGCTTTGTATGCATATCTGAACAGTGACTATGATAATTTAATAACTTGTGATTTTATCTGTAAAGGAGTTAATTCTCCTAAAGTTTTTCAGAAATACATTGAAATGCTGGAGTTACAGTATAAGTCAAAAGCAGTTAAAATTAAATTTAAAAATAAAACATTTGGATGGCATAGGTTTTCAACTAAAGTTGATTTTCTTAATGGGAAAAGTTATATAAAAGATAGATATCATGATTCTTTTATGATTGGTTATTTACAAAATGGAAATTTTGCCCGTCCTTCATGTTATTCCTGTCAATTTAAAGGATTTCCGCAAAAGGCAGATATTACCCTTGGCGATTTTTGGGGAATTGAGAATATTGATAAAACAATGGATCAAGATTTAGGCACATCCTTAATAATGGTAAATTCAGCTAAGGGTATGACTTTTTTTGACAGCTTAGGAAAATCTGTTATAAAAAAAGAATTTACTATGGAAGATGCAACTAAAGGAAATCCGGCAATGAATTATCCACTAAAAGCTTCAAAAAATAACCGTAAAAATTTTTTTGAGGCATTGAATAATATGCCATTTGAACAAGTTGCTAAAGATTATTTTCCAATGCCTTCTTTTTTTATGAAAATGAAAACAAAATTAAGACCATTGAAAAAAGCTATTAAAATAATGTTTACAATAGGATTGTCATTAAAAACATATTGGCAGTTATTTTACTACAACTTTATATGTAAAAATGTTTATATAGCAGGTAAAATAAAATTTATTCCACTAAAATATTGTCATCTCTCAATTAATAAATCAGCTGAGCTTAAGTTAAATTCCAGTTTAACAATGGGTGTTAAACAAGTTAAATCCTCTCATCTTGAAACACGTTTGTTATTAGAAAAAAATGCGAAGATGACAATAAATGGTCCCTTTTCTATCTATTGCAACTCATATATTAGGGTAGTGAAAGGTGGTGAATTAATATTTAATGGAGGCTTTATTAACGAAAATGTTCAAATAACATGTGCTTCAAAAGTAATAATTGGAGAGAGATGTTCTATCGCAAGGGATGTTATTATTCGTGATTATGATGCCCATACCTTAGAAATACCCGACTTTAAAATTGCAAAACCGATAATCATTGGCAACCATGTATGGATCGGTAATAGAGCTATGATTCTTAAAGGTGTTACTATTGGTAATGGTGTCATTATAGCTGCTGGCGCAATTGTTACAAAAAATATTCCTGCAAATTGTGTTGCAGCTGGAGTTCCTGCAAAAGTTATTAAAGAAAACATTAAATGGAAATAATATGAAAATTGCAATATTAACTCAACTGTTAAAAATAAATTACATTTATAAATACAACTAAAAAATAAGGAGTATTTTAACCGAAAGATAAATTCTATATTGATTTAGAGAATACGTGTAATACTATATCATATAAAATTTCCATTGCGTTGAAAAACATAATTATAGATGGTAAGGTAAGTCTGGCCATAAAATAATGATTGATGGAATTGGTGTAGGTTATAGCTGGGGAAGTTGTTTACTTAATTTTAAAAATAAAATGGAAATACCTAAATTTAAATTAAATAATGGCATTTATATACCATGTGTAGGAAATGGACCAGGAATCATTGGATATACTCCAAAGCCTAAGAAAAGAACTTTTATTAAAAAGGTTTACGATAAGGTCATCGGTCGTAGTTTATTAACAAATAAATATATAAATGCAGTAGCTAATTCATTTGAGATTGGATATGCACTTTTAGATAATTCTGCATCTTATCATAATAATAAAGCTATTAAAAGTGCTATTATAAAAAGTGGCGTAGATCGTAAAGATTTATTTATAACAACTAGGATTAGTAATCAAGCACAATTTACACATAAAGTACGCGAAGAATTTTTTAAAGGATTAAAAGAATTAGGCATTGAACAATATGATTTACTCCAATTTCACTGGCCGGTGACAAATTTTTATTTGGAAACTTGGGACGAAATGGTAAAGTTATATAAGGAAGGATATGTAAGATCTATTGGCGTGGCTAATTGCCATAAGCATCACCTCGAAGCTATTATTAAATCTAAGGATATAATACCAGCCATAGATCAATTTGAAGTACATCCTCTTTTTACACAAAAGCCGCTTATTTCATATTGTAAGAGTATGGGCATTCAAGTACAAGCATATTCAGCAATAGCTCGTTTTGATGATCGTTTAATGCGTCTTCCTCTATTAAAAAAAATTGCAAAAAAATATAATAAATCAGTAGTACAAATTATTCTACGTTGGGATATTCAGAATCAAATTATACCTATTATTCGTTCCTTAAATAAGGAACGACAACTGGAAAATATTTCTATATTTGACTTTAACCTTACCCCTGAAGAGATACAAGCTATAGATAGTATTAATATTAATGCACGCGTTAGGTATGATCCGGACAATTGTGATTTCACAGTTCTATAATGGAGAAAACAAACAATAAGACCATAGCTAAAAATACAATGTTTCTATATTTTCGTATGATGCTTACAATGGTTATTTCATTGTATACATCACGAGTAATATTAAAAACATTAGGTATTGACGATTATGGACTATATCAGGTAGTCGGTGGAGTAGTTGGATTTCTTTCTTTTTTAAATGGAGCATTGTCTACTGGATCTTCACGATTCTTAACATTTGAATTAGGAAAAGGAAACAAAGAAAAACTTAATCGGACTTTCAGTACTACGCTCAATATTCATATTTGCATGGCCTTTATCATTCTTATTTTAGCAGAAACAATAGGCTTATGGTTCGTTTACAATAAATTGGTAATACCACCAGACAGGCTTAATGCTGCTGTTTTCGTTTATCATATATCTATTCTCACGGCATTAGTAAGCATAACTCAAATACCTTATAATGCAAGTATTATCTCACACGAAAAAATGGGGATTTATGCTTATACAAGCATTGTTGAAGTGTCGTTAAAACTCGCTATTGTTTATTTACTTGTTATAGGGGATTTCGATAAACTAAAACTTTATGCTTCATTGTTATGCATTGTGCAGATAGGAATGGCTCTTTTTTATCGTTTTTATTGTACTAATAAATTTAAAGAATGCCATTTTTCATGGAAAATAGATCATCATATTTTCAAAGAAATAGCTGGTTTTTCCGGATGGAGTATGTTTGCAAGTATTTCTATTGCACTTAATAACCAAGGAACAACGATTATCACTAATATGTTTTTTGGACCTGCTATAGTTACGGCTCGTGCTCTTTCCCTACAAGTAAATATGGCAGCTATGCAATTTGTTAATAATTTCAGAACAGCAGCTAATCCTCAAATTGTAAAGCGATATGCATCAAATGATATAGATGGCTCAAAAAGATTACTATTAAATAGTACTTTATTTAGTTATTATTTAATGTTATTATTGGGACTTCCTATAATTTTATTAGCGGAACCTTTGTTGAATTTATGGTTAGATCAAGTACCACCATATAGTGTTATTTTCTTACAATTAATTATTATACAAAGTCTTTTTTCCGTTTTTGATACTTCTTTCTATACGGCGTTGTATGCTAAAGGGAGATTGCGTGAAAATGCGATCATAAGTCCACTAATGGGTTTTATCCAATTCCCTGTAGTCTATTTGTTATTTAAAGCAGGGTGTTCACCTGTTTCATTATCTTGGGCAGGCATCGTAACCTATATGATTTTAGGAATAGTAATTAAACCTATATTAGTTTCAAAAATTGTGGAAGGTTATAAACTTTCGGATTTTTATCGTATAATTTGTCGTTGTACCATAGTAACTATAGTTGCAAGTATTATCCCATTGTATGTTTCTTATAATTATCCTGGAGATGGCTTTATTAGATTTATAGTTATTTGTCTTGTATCTTTTATATCTATAATTACCGTTGTTTATTTTATAGGTATTGATAAACAAATGAAAAAAGGACTGTATATAATGATTAATGAAAAGTTGAGAAAAAAATAAAAATATAGTATTTAAATAGTTAAAAAAATGAAAATTTGTATATTAACTCAACCCTTAGGTCATAATTATGGAGGGATAATGCAAAATTATGCTTTACAAAAGGTGCTAAAAAAAATGGGGCATGAAGTATGGACAGAAGATAGAAGACCAAATAAAGAAACTCTTCTAATTAAAATTAAAAAGATACCATTTGTTCGGTTTTTATTTGGGAAAAAAAAGATAGAGAAAACATTAACTCCTTCTATAGCTGAAAAAGATATAATAGAACGAAATACTCGTAAATTCATTAAGGATAATATTCAAACTACAATACCTATTTATAGTTCAAATAAAAAAGAACTATTAAAGTATAATTTTGATGCGTATATAGTGGGAAGTGATCAGGTATGGAGACCTCGTTATTCGTATGGTCTCTACAATTATTTTTTAGATTTTACAAAAGGCTTACATGTGAAAAGGATTGCATATGCTGCATCTTTTGGTGTTGATAACTGGGAGTTTACTGATGAACAAACAAAGAAATGTAAGAAGTTTTCTAAGCAATTTGATATTGTTTCAGTTAGAGAAGATTCCGGAATTGAATTATGTAAGTCTCATTTAGGAATTGATGCAATTCATGTATTAGATCCTACATTACTTTTAGAAAAAGAAGATTATGTAAAACTTATAGAAAGTAAAAGAGAGTCCAATAGTGGATTGTACACATATATTTTGGATGAATCGCAAGAGAAAAATAAAATTATTAAAATAATTTCTTCTAAGCTTAATTTAATTAAAAGTACAGTTATGCCAGAATTAAAATTTCAAACACTTGGAAATAATCCATTAACTAAATGTAGTCTTGCATATGTTTCTGATTGGTTATCTGGTTTCTATAATGCTGATTTTATTTTTACAGATTCATTTCATGGTACTATTTTTTCCATAATATTTAATAAACAATTTATAACGATTGCTAATAAGGATAGAGGTATAGCAAGGTTTAGTTCATTACTTAAATTATTTGGATTGGAAAATAGATTAATCTTTTCTATTAATGAATTGACAGATACTTTGATTACTAATCGTATAAATTATGATTTGGTGAATAAAAACAAGGAGAAAATGCAGAAAATATCAATGGATTTTTTAAAACAAATATGAATAATATAATGAATCCTGAAATTTCAGTTATAATTCCAATTTATAATACTGAAAAATATTTACCTCAGTGTATTGAAAGTGTCTTGGTACAATCATACAACAATTTTGAATTAATACTAGTTAACGATGGTTCAACAGATAATTCGGGAAGGATTTGCGACAACTATGCTAAAAAAGATGAAAGAATAAAAGTCTTTCATAAAAAAAATGGAGGCGTAACATCTGCCCGTGCTTTTGGTGTAGAAAAAGCAAAAGGAGAATATATCAATTTTGTTGATTCAGATGATACAATTCCTGAACACTCATTATTGAGCTTGATAAAAATTGCTCAAAAGAATGCATTAGATATTATTACAGCTAATTATATTAAAATTAATGGATCTAAAGTGAAATACAAAATCAATTTTGATAATCATCTTAGCATTTTTAAACAATCAGAATATATGAAAGCTCTTGCTCAGGTAAGAATAATGAATGCTCCTTGGGCAAAACTCTTTAAAAAAGAATTATTTGATAATTACACATTTAATTTAAATAGAGAAATAGTAGCCTTTGAAGATTTAATAATGAATATTAGGTTAGCCCTTAGAGCAAATGCAATTGGTTATGTTAATACTTCTGTTTACAACTATCATAAAAGAGAAAATAGTGCATCTAATACAAACAAAATTAATTTAGAGTATTATAAAAAGATTACAGCATTAATCGTTCAATCTTTTTATCATTATAAGAGAAGCGATATTCTAGTAGAAATCCTGCCATATTTTAATTTGACTCAAATAAAATTTTTGATTCTAGATAAAGTGTCCTTTAATTATAATGATATTTGGCTTCAAAACAACATTCTAAATATTAAAAATTTAAACCTTAGTAAAAAAGAAAAATTAATTCTTTTGGCGGCTAAAAATAAGGTAACACGCTTTTCCTATCTATTTTTTTTAAAATTATATAGTATCATTTTAAAATATTACAGAAAATGATTTACGCAATAAATTATGCTGATTCAAATTTTGAACGCAATAGAGGATATAATACAAAAACAGCTTATTCGAAAGGGAAAGTGGATAAAGTGATTGAATATTCTCCGGAAAATATTGATGAAGATTTCAAGAAAAAATATGCAAATATATTTTCTTATAAACGTGGAAATGGATTGTGGTTATGGAAGCCTTATTTTATATTAAAAACACTTTATAAAATAAAAGACGGTGATTATTTGTTTTATTGTGATTCAGGCGCCATTTTTGTTAATAAAGTAAAATATCTTGTTGATGTTTTAAAAAATAACAATCAATCCGTAATGTTATTTGAGACATCTCTTTTATCACGTCAATTCACAAAAAAAGAATCATTCTATTTAATGGACTTCAACGAATTCAATCACAACCAAATTTTGTCTGGTTACATATTAATTAAGAAAAATGCTAATTCTGTTCAGTTTGTTCATGAATGGTTAGACTTTATGTGCGATGAAAGAATTTTATCATATAAACACTTTTTAAAAGAAATCGAAGAATTTAAAGATTTTGTTTCTCATCGTGAAGATCAATCTGTATTAGATATTCTTGCTAGAAAAAAAAGAATACCAGTATATAGAGATCCTTCAGATTATGGAGATAGACCTTGGCAATATGCCAGTAAGCATTGGACTTTTGCAGAAAAAACTTATAACAATTCTCCATATCCAAAAATTCTTATCAGCAATCGAAAGAGTAATCCAATTATTTATAAATACAAGGAGAAAATAAAAACTATTTTGAACCACTTAAATATTTATACTAAAAAATATTATTTCAAAAAATACAATATTAATCCTCTGAAAAATGAACAATAAATATAGAATATTAATATTTGATTATTTAGTCTCTGGGCATCATTTAGAATATCTTAACCATCTTTATAAAAAAGCTCTTCAATATCAAGAAAAAAAATTTATTTTTGTATTGCCACTTAATTTTACCGAGGTAAAGGATAAATTAAGTTGGCCTGATGCAATAAATATTACCATACATCTTGAAGATTTTTCAAAAATAAATAAAACCTCAGGACTAATAAAATCATTTAGGTTAAGCCAATTGTTAAAGAGCAACATTAAAAAATTTAAGATAACTCATATTTTTCTTATTTCATTAATGTCTTTTTTACCTACGTTACCTTTTATAATGAATAGTAAGGTGAAAATTTCAGGTATTATTTATCTAATTTATCTTTATAGGTGGAAAAATGAAGGTTCTTTACCAAAACTTCAGGATGCTTTTAAATATTTATTATTCACAAAAATGAAAAGTTTTCATGAAATATTCATTTTAAATGATGCTTTAAGTGCTAGATATCTTAATATTAAATTCAAAACCAATAAATTTAAATACCTCCCCGATCCATTTATTCCAATTCCAGAAGATAAAATAAAAAATATAAGAGAAAAATTAAATATTTTACCAAATAAAACTGTATTTCTTCATTTTGGAGGCTTGTCTCGTCGTAAAGGGACTATAGATATTTTAGAAGCATTAGAATTATTACCTACTTCACAACTTGACAATCTTTGTTTTATATTTGCTGGTAAAGTTTATGATGATATAAGTACTGAATTTTACGAAAAATTAAATAAGCAAAAAGAAAGAGTTCAAATACTTTGTTTCGATGAATTTTGTGAATACACATTTTTAGGTTCTTTATGCTTGAGTTGTGATTTCATTCTTATTCCTTACAAAGCAACGGCACAAAGCAGCGGAGCATTAGGGTTTGCAGCCCAATTCAATAAACCTGTTATAGCTCCGAATGATAATTTATTGGGAAAGTTGGTTAGAAAATTCAATTTAGGTTTTACCATTAAAAATATTACACCTAAATCGCTTAGCTTATTTATAAAAGAAGAGATGTTTCTTATAAATAAGAGCAAAAAAAGTGATTATCTCCGAATAAATAGTATTGAAAATTTCACAAATTCTATTTTTTCAAAACTCACAAACAAACAGGAAACATTACAATAAATGAAAATTTCCAAATTAAATGCATTTTTAAGTACTCTGAATTTTGTGCTACTTTTTATTGGTTATCAATTTGTAACATCATTGTTTTTGCCACTAACTTCAGATTTAGAAGGTATTTCCAGAACGATTACCGTGCCATATCGATTTGTTACGATGCTTATATCGATATTGGTTATTATCTTAAATATTAAAAGAAAAAGGGAGTTTAAATCCTTTGGAATAAATGTTTTGTTGTTGTATTGGACTATGTTGATTATCAGAATGTTCTATGATATATATTTAAATCCAGATATATATATACAAGGTTCATACAGATTATGGATGTATGTTTTCGGTATTTGTTTGCCAGCAGTTTTTTCAGTAATGAAAAGTATTCATGTTATCAATTTAAAAAAAACGTTAAACTGGATATTATTATTAACATTTTTAGTTATCGTCATAAATATAATTTCTAACCCCGATATTTTAGGTTCTGCAAGTAAAATTGCTAGTCGGCAAAGTGCTAATCTTGCAATGAACTCTATTGCGTATGGTCATTTAGGTGCAATGGGTTTGATACTTTCAATCTATTATCTAATTAAAAATAAACTCAGTTTTATTGCTAAGTTAATTACTATAGTCATAATGTTATTAGCATCTATTATCATGCTTAGGGCAGGTAGCCGTAGCCCTATCGCAGCTTTTATTGTAGTAATGCTATTTTGGTCTTTTTCGAGTGGGAAAACTTTTTTTAGAGGTGTTGTAATTCTTTCCATTTTTAGTTTATTGCTAGTCGTTTTCATTAATCCTATTCTACAAATAATTGGCGATATTTCTCCAGTTATTGAATGGAGATTACGCACTTCAATTTATGAAGGTGATACTAGTAATAGAATGCCACTGTACATAGAAGCATTACAAAGATTTTCAAATCATCCAATTCTTGGTGATCGTTTTTCATTGCAAAGTAATGTTGGGGAGATTATTTATTCTCATAATATAATACTTGATTCTCTAATGGGCTTAGGTATTATAGGAGGAACTGCAATGGTTTATGTTTTAATAAAAGCATTGAAGTTGTGTTATAAAATGATATCAAATAATGACTCAAATCTATGGATAGCACTTATTTTAATACAACAAATTACGTTTATGATGTTTTCCAGTTCATTTTATTACAATCCGCTTTTATCCGCATTGTTAACTTTTGTGTTTATTTATGAACAGAATCATAATAACTATAATACTCCCAAAAATAAGACCGCTGTTTAAGTGAAATTGTATAACTTTAATAGTGATATTATGAAAGAAAAAAAAGGAAATTTAGTGTATCATTTAAAGTGTAGGTAGCGTTATTAGCCATACAAGAACGGGAAAGTATGTCCTATTTATCTAAACGTTATGGAGTGCACTAGACAGTGATATCTATAAGCCCATTGAAAAAAAGAATTTATGAGACGTTCATCAGAAATTTTTTGCTAAAAAAGTTCCAGATTAAATGTATGAAATATCTATGACGTAAAAAAGACGTCTGAGAGAAAGGGAAAGTGGTATACTCTGCTGTATCTTTTTTAAAAAGCAAAAAATATGGAACAGTAAGTATCATTTAGTCAGGTTGTATCCAAGGGATGCAGCATAGACGTACACAAAAAGATTGTAGTTGCCACAATAGATGGTGAAGGAATAAAGAAGGAAACAAAGGAATTTGGACCTTCACGAGTTCATTGACAAAAATGAAAGACTGGTTATTGGAGAAAGAAATTACCCATGTAGCCATGGAAAGTACAGGTGTCTATTGGAAACCGGTATATAATATATTGGAACCAAGCGGAATAATAGTGTGGATAGTTAATGGCCGTCATATAAAATATGTTCCGGGATACAAAACAGACAAAAAGGACAGTGCCTGGATATGCAGATTACTATTAGCCGGATTGTTAAAGCCAAGTTTTATTTCGCCAAAGGAGCATCGTGAATTACGTGATTTGACACGTTTCCGAAAAAAATTAATACAGAAGGTTACGGCAGAAAAAAAGTCATAATAGCAGTAGGACATTCGATCCTGAAGGTTTTCTATCATGTGTTGAACGATGGTGTCGAATATCGGTAGTTAGAAGCTGATTATGTAACTATAAGACAGTGACAATGGCTTAAATTATATCTACAAAAAGAGTTATAAAGACTTGGGTGTAACGTACAAATCCTAAAATCTGTTGTTTAACAGAAAATAAAACAAAGGTCAATTTTTACTGGCAACTGTTGTATAAGTACAACAATTAAGCCGATTATTAAACTGATCTAAACAGCTAATCGGTCAAGACTGTGACGTATGAGCACGAGTATGAAATTTAAATTTTCTTAGCTGTTGTAAAATAAAAAGGCCGATTCAATAATCTCGCATTTATTTTTTAATGAGTGCTATCTTTGATTTTCTCTGAACTATAAACTTAAGAATAGAATAGTCTGAATATTAACTATTTAGAGAATATTACTAGTTAAAAATTTACGTATGAAAAATATTTTGTTATTAACCCCAATTTACCCAGCAGCTGATATCCCAAAGGCAAATACTCCAGTCGTTCACTATTTTGCAAAAGAATGGGTAAAAATGGGTTATAAAGTAGTTGTGATTAATTATGTTGTTAATTTCCCTGATTTATTTTATAGGATTTGTAGACCATTTGAAATGCAGTTGACATCTTTTTTTTCTTCAACTATTCGGACTAAACCAGCTTCTGAAATTAAATATAATATTGATGGGGTTATAGTTAAAAGAATTCCAATGCTTAAATTTATTCCTCATTCAAAATATTCTAATAGTGTAATAAAACAAGCTTTTAAAAAGACTTTAATGTTTTGCAAAGAACAACAGTTTCAACCTGATTGCATTTTAGCACATTGGCTTAATCCACAGATTCAGTTAATCCAATTATTAAAGCACAAATATCAAGTACCTTCATGTTTAGTTTTTCATGATAGTGGTCGTGATCTTAAATCAATATTTAAAAATAAAGCGGATGAATATATGAACTCAGTTGATGCCATTGGATTCCGTTCAGAAGCAATTAAAAAAAAATTTGAAAAATCTTTTAATTACAGAAAACCAAATTTCTATTGTTATTCAGGCATACCTGATGATTATATTTTAAATTATAATTATCATAGAAGTTTTTCTATAATTAATTCATTTATATTCGTAGGTACATTAATAAGAAGAAAATATCCTGCAGAAATAGTTACTGCAGTATCTAAATCTTTTAAGAATGAAAAATATCAAATTTCCTTTATTGGAACAGGAGCAGAGGATAAAAATATATTAAAATATGCAAAAAAATCAGGTCATTTAGAAAGAGTAAGTTTACTAGGTAGAATGTATAGGGATCAAGTTTTCAGACAATTAAAGCAACATGATGTTTTTATTATGATTTCAAAAAATGAGACTTACGGTTTAGTTTACCTCGAAGCTATGGCAGTAGGATGTATAACTATTGCTTCAAAAAATCAAGGATTTGATGGTATAATTAAAAATGGTATTAACGGTTTCCTGTGTGAAGCTGGAAATGTAAAAGAACTTACATCAATAATTAATGAAATTAGATTATTGGATGTGGATAAATTAAAAGATATTTCTAACGCAGCTATTAAAACTGCTCGACAATTAACTGATTCTAAAGTTGCAGAAAATTATATAAAAGAAATTGAAAATATAAATCTAAAAAGTCTTTAAGCTTTAGAAAAAGGAGTTTTTATATTGATTGATATCATTACATAATAGGTTCTTTAAGCAGTAGATTTTGCAGTTTCTCTGAATAAAAATAGAGATTTTCCTTTAGATGTTCCTAATTATCTGGATGAGAATGTTTCTACTAAGTTTATGAAATTAATTCAGAGCTATACTGGAATTATTGATAATATGATTTGGATAAAATATTAAAGAAATAGTAGTTACACTATTTATACTTATTAGAATTTAAATTAGATGACCTTACTTATGTGAATTAAATTTATATGTCTATTGTTTAATAGAATACAAAAAAAGTTTGTAAGCATATGAACGCTAAATATCATTTAGTTTTTTAAACAAAGGAAAAAAATCGAATACTTTTTGTGCATAATATAATGCGCCGATGAAAAAGTCTTTACAACCTTTTGTTTCGATGGTAAGCTCGTATTAAAAATAGAGAGTCATTTATATAAAAGATAAATGTTGGATCGGTTATGGAACTTAAGATAGCAGCAGTAGCTAATCAAATTGAATAAGCTGTAGTTTATAATTGGGTGATTTGTTGGATAAAAATAAACATGATGGAACTATGCGTAAATTAATCGATGTATAAAATTTCATAAACTTGTTTGGAGACAAAAGATATAGAGAGATGTATAATTTAAAAAATTATTAATTGTTATAAAATCAACTATTTGATAGGGTCGTATTGTACCTTAAAAAATATGAATATATAAGAAATTTAATGATTAAACTTACTCTAAAATAACAGAAAATGATACGATTGATATTATTATATTTAGTTTATTTAAAACAAAAGATAAAAGGTTTAGGTCATGAAACATATAACGGTTTTACAATTGTTTTTTCATTTAAAGACAGTGAAATTTCAATAGGAAAAAGTACTGTAATTAATTCATCTTCTATGAGTAATATGGTAGGCTTATTTCAACGTACCATTATTGTAGCACGATATGGTGGTAAGATAAATATTGGCAAGAATTGTGGAATATCTGGTTCTACAATTTATTCAATGAAAAAAATATATATTGGAGATTATTGTACTATTGGTGCAAATTGTAAAATAATTGATAATGATTTCCATCCCCTTGAAATGGAATATAGATGTCAAGGTCTTAATAAATAATATACTCAAAAAAGTGATTCATATAGGTAAGGATTGTTTTATTGGTATGAATAGTATTATACCTAAAGGGACAACAATAGGAGATAATGTAATCATTGGAGCGGATAGTGTTGTTAGTGGAAAAATCCCTTCAAATGTTATAATAGCAGGTAATCCAGCAAAAATTATTAAAGAAATAAAAGCTAACAATATAGAGATATAGAGAAGTAAAAAATTAAATATTAGCAATGAAAATTTCAGTTATTACTGTAACGTTTAATAGTGATAAAACATTAAAAGATACAATAGAATCTGTTCTTAAACAGACATATAAGGATATAGAATATATTATAATTGATGGTTTATCGAGCGATAAAACAGTGGATATTATCCGTCAATATGAACCTAAATTTAAAAATTGTTTGAAATGGATTAGTGAAAAAGATAAGGGACTTTATGATGCAATGAATAAAGGTTTTCGTATGGCAACAGGTGATGTTATTGGCATTATAAATTCTGATGATTTATTTGCAGATGATACAGCTATTGAAAAAATGATGAATTGTTTTGAAAGTCATTTAACAGCTGATGCAGTGTATACTAATTTATATTATGTGTCTCAGAATGATACTTCTAAAATAGTTCGACATTGGGTTTGTGGTAAACAACGCTCTTTTAAGTATGGTTGGCATCCAGCTCATCCTACATTTTATGTAAGAAAAGAAATATATCAAAAATATGGATTGTTTGATTTAAATTTTGAATTTGCTGCAGATTTTGAATTAATGCTTAGATTAATAGAAAAACATAATATTAAGTTAGTTTATTTGAAAGAATCATTAGTTAAAATGAGATTGGGTGGAAAAACTAGTAAAAATTTAACAAATATAAAAAAAGGTAATATAGAATGTTATCATGCTTTCAAAAAAAACGGTATCCATGTTAATTTTTTATATCCATTTTTTCGTTTATTACCTAAATTAAAGCAGTTTTTTTAATAAAAAGTATACAAAAAATAATTGTATAATGGAAAAGTTATTATTTACGGGTTCTTCTGGATTTTTAGGGCAAAACGTCAAGCCTCTTCTACTAGATAAATATGATATAAGTACAGTTGGTAGAAGCGAGGAATGTGATTATATCGTAGATTTATCTATGGATGAGCCACGTTTTAAGGAATCTTTTGACGTTGTTTTTCATGCGGCTGGTAAAGCTCATGTTATTCCTAAAAATCAAAATGAAGAAGATGAATTCTTTTTAGTTAATTTAACAGGAACTAAAAACTTGTGTAAAAGCCTTGAGAAAATTGGGGTTCCCAAAAACTTTATATATGTAAGTTCTGTTGCAGTATATGGGTGCGAAAGTGGCTCTGACATTGATGAAAGTTATCCTTTAAAAGGAAAAGCTCCTTATGCTTTAAGTAAAATAAAAACAGAGAAATTTCTTCAGTCTTGGTGTGAAAAAAATAATGTTTGTTTAAGTATTCTTCGTCCTTCTTTAATTGCAGGACCTAATGCTCCTGGAAATTTAGGATCAATGGTTAATGGAATTAAAAAAGGTAAATATTTAAGTATTGCAGGAGGAAAAGCTCGTAAAAGTGTTTTGATGGTACAGGATATAGCTAAATTAGTATCTTTATTAGAAGATAAAGGAGGAATTTACAATGTATGTGACAATACGCAACCTTCATTTAGAGAATTAGAGCAAGTTATTTGTAAACAATTAGATAAAAAGTTACCATTCTCAATTCCATTATATATTGCTAAATTTTTAGCTTTAATAGGAGACTTATTAGGATCTAAAGCACCTATAAACTCCAAACGTTTATTAAAAATAACAGAATCTCTTACATTTAGTAATAAAAAGGCTTGCAAAGAACTTGGTTGGTGTCCTTTAAATGTGTTAGAAAATTATAGAATAAAATGATAGAGAAATGAATTATTTAATAATAGCTATTATTTTATTACTGTTGGAATTATTTTATTTTCGAATAGCTGATAAATTTAATATTATAGATAAACCTAATCAGAGAAGTTCTCATACTTATATAACTCTGCGGGGTGGAGGTATTATCTTTTTATTGGGGATGTGGCTTTATACTTTTTTTTATGGTATTCAATATCCTTATTTTTTATTAGGACTAACTTTAATAGCAGGAGTAAGTTTTATAGATGATGTACATTCTGTACCAAATAAAGTGCGACTTATTATTCAGTTCGTATCTATGTTTTTATTATTCCAAGAATGGGGTATTCTTACTTTATCAAGTTGGTGGATGATCATTATTGCATTGATTTTATGTGTGGGTGTTATTAATGCATATAATTTTATGGATGGTATTAATGGTATTACTGGATGTTATAGTTTAGCAGTATTACTTCCACTTTGGATACTGAATTTGTCTTTACATTTCATTGATACTAATCTTTTGGTGGTAGCAATGATAAGTGTTTTGGTTTTTTTGATTTTCAATTTTCGGAAACTAGCAAAATGTTTTGCAGGGGATGTGGGAGCTATAGGTATAGCTTTCATTTTAATTTTTGCAATAGGTAGTTTGATTTTGAAAACCGGAGATTTTAGTTATATTTTCTTATTATCTATTTATGGGGTTGATACGGTCTTAACCATAATACATAGATTAATCTTACATGAGAATATAGGTGTGGCTCATCGTAAACATGCTTATCAAATTATGGCTAATGAATTAAAAATTCCACATGTATTGGTTAGTTCTATTTATATGATTTTACAACTGATAATTTCAGTAGGTCTTATTTGGTTCCCCTGGAATAATTGGATATATTGTATTTCAGTTTCGTTAATAATGGCAATAGCTTATATTCTTTTTATGAAACGCTATTATTATTTACATGTAGCATATTTAAAGAATAAAGAGATTTAATCTATATTCTTTGTTTTTAAGGAATATATGATACTAAAGACAAGTGGTGTTTCGTATATTGAGGCTTATGTTAGTAATCAGATTCGTAATGGATTTATAACTAAAGAAGAAGGTGAAGTGCAGATACATGATGCCATGTCGGTTTATAAGAAAGAGCTTGTAGAGGGAATCCAAAAATTGAAACTTGATAGTATTTTACCTAAAATAGATTTAAGTGTTTTTGATGGGAAGTAGGGAGGTTTGATTAATGTTTTTATATGACAAAGATAAAATGAGTTTATGAGAAAAAAAGTTTTTGTATCGGGTTGTTTTGATATGTTACATTCGGGTCATGTAGCTTTCTTTCAGGAAGCTTCATTATTAGGTGATTTGTATGTAGGTATCGGTTCTGATAAAACTGTTTTTGATCTTAAGGATCGCAAAACTATTAATAAAGAAAAGGAACGTCTGTATATGGTGCAGTCTGTTAAATATGTAAAAAAGGCATGGATCAATTCCGGTTCAGGACTTTTGGATTTTGAGAAGGAACTGCGGGAACTTAAACCTGATATATTTTTTGTTAATAATGACGGTTTTACTCCTGACAAACAAACTTTGTGTAAGGAGTTGAATATTGAATTACTGGTCAGTAAAAGAATTCCTCATAAAGGACTTCCACAACGTTCAACGACAGCTTTGCGTAAAGAATGTCATATACCTTACCGTCTTGATCTCGCAGGTGGATGGCTTGATCAACCTATAGTTTCTAAATATGCTTCAGGATCAGTTATAACAATGTCAATTGAACCCGATCATGAGTTCAATTATCGCAGTGGAATGTCGAGTAGTACAAGAAAAAAAGCAATAGAATTATGGCATACCGACATACCTGAAGGAGATAAGGAGATACAGGCAAAAATGCTTTTTAGTTTCGAAAATCCTCCTGGTAGTAAATACATTTCAGGTTCACAAGATTCCATAGGAATAGTTATTCCGGGAATTAACAAATTGGATTACGATAAAGGGCAATATTGGCCTTCAAAAATTACGCCTATAAAAGACAAAAAGACTATTGATTTTATCGAAAAAAATCTTTGGTTTATTACTTTATCTCCAAGAAACGAAGAATATGATGTATTTTCTGATACTGTCATCAATAAAAAGAATGCGCAATTACTTGCTGATGCTACTGAAGGTTGCTGGAATGCTATATTAAATAGAAATATTAAAGATTTTGGATATTATTTTAGAAAAAGCTTTGAAGCTCAGGTTGCTTTGTTCCCACATATGATAAATGATAGTATAATTAATCAAATTGATCATTATAGCAAAGATGCATTAGGATGGAAATTAAGTGGTGCCGGAGGCGGAGGATATCTTATCATTGTATCTGAGAAACCTATTCCTAATGCTATACAAATAACAATTAGGAGGGGATAGATATTTCGGTGATGCTGGGTTACCTTTAGTTTTGATTTTTTTATAACAGCGATATTAATATTTTTAATTGAATATATGCACTAAATTTAAAGAAGAACCTTCCTAATTACCGGTTACATATGTCCTATTTATAGTAAAATATTATCATTTACATGAGGAATATCTAAAAAATAATTATTAAAAAGATGAAAAAAGTAGCATTAATAACAGGAATCACAGGACAGGATGGTTCTTTCCTGGCAGAATTTTTAATAGAGAAAGGTTATGAAGTTCATGGTTTGATGCGCCGTTCTTCTAGTTTTAATACCGGGCGTATTGAGCATTTGTATTTGGATGAGTGGGTACGAGATATGAAGAAAGAACGTTCGGTTAATCTTCATTATGCTGATATGACGGATTCAAGTTCTATAGTTCGTGTATTACAACAGATTAAACCTGTTGAAATTTATAATCTTGCAGCTCAAAGTCATGTTCAGGTTTCTTTTGATTGTCCTGAATATACTGCGGATACTGACGGTGTTGGAGCTTTACGTTTGCTTGAAGCTATACGTATCTTAGGTATGGAAAAAACCACAAGAATTTATCAGGCATCAACTTCGGAGTTATTTGGTAAAGTGCAGGAAATTCCTCAGAAAGAAACTACTCCTTTTTATCCTAGAAGTCCTTATTCAGTAGCTAAATTATATGCCTTTTGGATAATGAAAAATTATCGTGAGAGTTATGGAATGTTTGCCGTTAATGGTATTCTTTTCAACCACGAAAGTGAAAGACGTGGTGAAACATTTGTAACAAGAAAAATTACGATAGCTGCTGCTCGTATTAAACAGGGCTTTCAAGATATAGTATATCTAGGTAATCTAGATGCTCGTAGAGATTGGGGTTATGCAAAGGATTATGTAGAGTGTATGTGGCTTATGTTGCAACATAATACTCCTGAAGATTTTGTTATAGCTACAGGTCAGATGCATACCGTTAGAGAGTTTGCAACAAAGGCTTTTGCAGAATTGGGAATGACTTTACGCTGGGAAGGTAAAGGAATTGATGAAAAAGGGATTGACATCTCTACTGGTAAAACATTAGTAGCAGTTGATCCTAAGTATTTTAGGCCTTGTGAAGTAGAACAATTATTAGGAGATCCTACTAAAGCAAAAACTGTTTTAGGTTGGAATCCTACTCAAACTTCATTTGATGAATTAGTTAAAATTATGGTCGAACATGATATGAAACATGTTAAAAAAATTCATTTAAGAGCGCAAATCTAATTTATAATCATGAATAAGAAGTCAAAAATATATGTAGCAGGTCATCATGGACTTGTTGGCTCAGCTATTTGGAACAATTTAAAATCTAAGGGTTATACAAATCTTGTAGGTAAATCTCATAAAGAATTAGACTTACAGGATGGAATAGCTGTGAAAAATTTCTTTGACAAGGAACAACCTGACTATGTCGTTTTAGCTGCTGCTTATGTTGGTGGTATTATGGCAAATAGTCTTTATCGTGCAGATTTTATTTATAGAAATCTACAGATACAACAGAATGTTATAGGCGAAAGCTTTAAACATAATGTCACCAAACTTCTATTTTTAGGAAGTACTTGTATTTATCCTAAAAATGCATCACAACCGATGAAAGAAGATGCTTTATTAACTTCTCCTTTAGAATTCACAAATGAACCTTATGCTTTAGCTAAAATAGCAGGTTTGAAGATGTGTGAAAGTTTTAATATGCAATATGGGACTAACTATATTGCTGTAATGCCTACTAATTTATATGGTCCTAACGATAATTTTGATCTTGAGACTAGTCATGTGCTTCCAGCTATGATAAGAAAGATGATTTTGTCTGATGCGTTGTTACGTGAAGATTGGAATTTGATTCGTAAGGACTTAAACAAACTACCTGTTGAAAAAGTTGATGGCTCAAATTCAAAAGATGAGATTACGTGTGTTTTGAAAAAATATGGTATCAATGGTGATCATTTAGATTTGTGGGGTACAGGAAAACCTCTTCGTGAGTTCTTATGGAGTGAAGAAATGGCTGATGCTTCGGTATTCGTTTTGGAACATGTTGATTATAAGAATTTGAATGGTTTGCCCTCTAGTTTACAGGGTAAGACTACTCTTGAGTTAAGAGATGCAGGTTTCCATATTCCTGAAGTTCGTAATTGTCATATTAATGTTGGTACAGGAAATGAATTAACAATTTCTGCTGTTGCAAATCTTATTAAGAAGGCTGTTAATTATGAGGGTGAGATTCGTTGGGATGATTCTAAGCCAGATGGTACTATGAGAAAGTTGATTGATGTTTCTAAG
>Ga0172378_10001757_pt1 | contig 20101 bp, 23 predicted proteins | sample GrowelOW332metaG_FD_119755 | JGI IMG/M metagenome (GOLD analysis project Ga0172378, IMG submission 119755) | Groundwater microbial communities from an aquifer near a municipal landfill in Southern Ontario, Canada - Pumphouse #3_1 metaG | ecosystem: Environmental > Aquatic > Deep subsurface >... | reverse complement strand
GCATCAAATCCCATTGGCTGAAATACATTATAACCCTGCATTTTTTTCATCCTTGCCCAGGAATCTACAGGACCATAATTAAACCAGTGACCTGCATGCAGTTTGCTGCCGCTGGGATATGAAAACATTTCTAATACGTACAGTTTTTTATCTAAATTTGTTTCATCAAATTTATAAAGTTTTTTATCTTCCCATTTTTTTTGCCATTTCTTGTCGATTTTTGTACTATAATTTCCCATAATATCTCTCCTTTTTTCACAGTTGATGAAATTGAATAATTTCTTTTTACAGCCCAAAGTGAATTCCTATTAAAAAAAGCCTTCATCTCGAAAGAGACGAAAGCTTAAGTTCCGCGGTACCACTCTAATTAGGTTAAACCCCACTCTGCACTTAACGGGTGCTGACGTACCTGCTTTTCTTCAGGTAAGCTCTTAGGCGAGTTCATAATCAACATCCGCTGTTTTTCACCATACAACAGCTCTCTATAGGATAATCTCATATTAATATTCCTAATCATAGCATAGGATTAATATAATATATGTAAATTTATTTGTCAAGATATAATAAAAAAAACCCTTGAAAATCAAGGGTTTGGCTGCCCAAGCTGGATTCGAACCAACACATACCTGTTCCAGAGACAGGTGCCTTACCGTTTGGCTATTGGGCATCAACAGTATTTATTATATCAAATATTATCAGACTGTCAAGCTTTTTGTCTCCGAAAATCATCTAAAGTTTAATTAATGGGCTATGAAATTTGGCTTAATAATGTGATATAATTATGATAGTTTTATTGGGAGGCGTAGTATGGATAATTTTTATGAGCAATTGAACAAAACAGAAAAATCGCCTATATACAGCATTATGAAGCTTTTATCCTATACTTTCTTTATATTGGCTGCTATTTTTCTTATTATTTTCAATTTCTTATTATTTTCAGTTTCACTTATATTTGGATTAGTTTTATTTTTCGTAAAAAATAAATTTCTTTTAGAATATGAGTATGCTTATATAAATGGCAAATTGGATATTGATGTGATAGTGGAAAAGATAAAAAGGAAAAAAGTAATTTCATTTAATGTGAGGGATATTGAAGCCTATGGTGATGAAAGCTTAACTGACATGACGAAATATAAACATATGGCAAAAATAATAAATGCCATATCTACTAATGATAAGAATAAGGTATATGGTATATATGTAATAATTGAAAACCAAAAGTATTATATAAGATTTACTCCAGATAAGAAATTTTATGATTTAATTAATAGAAATAACAGAAGGGCAGAAATAAGATAGGTGATTTATGGATTATATTAAAGAAATAGAAATAAAATCTGCAGCCGTAGGAGTACTTGACAGCAGCTCAGATACCCCAATATTTTCAGAATCTGAATTAACCATGAAAGAGGACAGCTACGAATATCTTATAAAGCATATTGAGAAAGCTTTGTCCAGTGAAGAGCTAAAATATGGAATGTTTAAAGGAAACTTTGTTAAGGATAAAACAGATGAATTTTTCTCTCAGAATATTGACTTGGTTTCTCTGACTAAAAGTTTAGGCAAAAGACTGTTTACACTAATTAAAGAAGAAGTGGGTATAAATTCCTGCAGCATGGCAGTATTATCCTTATCATCAGATATGGGAAAGACATTATGTATACTAAAACTGGATTATATTAAAAATTACATAAGTAACATTGATGTTAAAGATGAAAAGCTGTTTATAGATATCAACTGGAAATTTAACTCACTTCCTGGTATTAATGGTAAAGTAACAAAAGCTGCCTTTATATTAGAAAACAAGAAAGACTTTGATTTATATATTCTGGATACTAAGGGAAATGAAAACGAAAATTATTTCAGAGAAAAATTTATAGAAGCAGAAATAGTTGAAAATGACAGGGATAAGACTAAAAAACTTATTAAAGCCTCAAAAAACTTTGTAAAGGAAGCCCTAAGCGATGACTTGGAAGAAAATATCAGGGTACAAAATCAGCTTTATAAAAAGCTGAAAAACGAAGAAACCATTGATATAGAAAAAACAGCAGATGAAATGTTTAAGGATGCTGATAAAGCAATGGAATTTAAAAATTATTTATTTGAACAGGGTGTTGAAAAAAATGTTCAGATAGATAACAGCTACTCAGAAAAAAAGCTTAAGAGAATAAGGATAAAAATAGATAAAGATATGGATTTATATGTAAATGAACAGAGTTATGATGATAAAGACAGATTTGAGGTCGTAAGAAATGGTGATGGTCTGGTTTCCGTTCTTATAAAAAATGTAAGAAATTTAGAAGAAAAATAAAAGCCCAAAAGGGCTTTTATTCATAGGGTATAAAATTATAATTTTTCTATTTCAGAGAATCTTTTGATCCTAAAACATTAAGTATTTTGTCATTTACTAAAGCTTCAATGTTAGTTCTGGCTAATCCTAGATACTTTCTTGGGTCAATTTCTTTTGTGTTTTCAGTAAGAACCTTTCTTATTGATGCTGTCATTGCCAGCCTTATATCTGTATCCATATTTATCTTGCATACTGCCATGGAAGCTGCGCGCCGCAGCATTTCTGTTGGAATTCCTTTAGCTCCGGTAATTGTTCCTCCATACTGATTGCACATTTCAACGTATTTTGGTTCAACAGCGGAAGCTCCGTGGAGAACTATCGGGTATCCTGGAAGTTTATTTTGGATCTCTTCTAATATGTCAAATCTTAATTTTGCTTCTCCTGAGAATTTATATGCACCGTGGCTTGTTCCTATAGCTATTGCTAAAGAATCAACTCCTGTTCTTGTAACAAAATCAAATGCCTGGTCAGGATCAGTATATATATGAACATCACTCTTTACATCGTCTTCAACTCCTGCTAAAACTCCAAGTTCAGCTTCTACAACAATTCCTCTTGCATGAGCATATTCAACAACTTCTTTAGTCTTTACTATGTTCTCTTCATAATCATAATGAGAACCATCAAACATTACAGAAGTAAATCCTGATGCTATAGCAAGTTTTACAGTTTCAAAATCCGGGCCATGATCTAAGTGCAGTGCTAAATCAACTCCTGTATCTTCAACTGCAGCTTTTACCATATGCTCTAAATATTTTGGACCTGCATACTTAAGAGCACCTGCTGAACACTGAAGTATTACTGCTGAATTATTCTTTTTAGCAGCATCAACAACAGCCTGGATAATTTCCATATTGTTAATATTGAAAGCTCCTATTGCATATTTTCCTTCATATGCTTTTTTAAACATTTCCTTAGTAGTAACTAATGCCATAAAAATTCACCTCTCATACTATATTGGGACATAATATGTCCCCCATGGATAACCAACAAATACATTATAAAGCATATATAGAAATATTTCCAGTATTAAAATATATTTTGAATACTGACTTTATTAAGCTCATTAAGATGGTTTATTAAAAATTTAATAAGATGAATTGAAGCCAGGGATTCAGCTTTATCCCTGCATTTCACATATTGGCTTAACTTATATATCTCCATATTAATATCATCTATTTCATCATGAGGAGCAAATATGGAAAATACAGTTTTCTTATCCTGCCAGGAATCAAGAAGCTGAACAGATAAAGCATACGAATCATTCCAGTTTTCATTACTGACAAGAAGCTCAATATCATCTGTTTTATCTGTAAGTGTACCGCATATTTTGTTTAAATAACGGGGCGGCAGAATTATTAGAAGCATAAGCATTATAAATAATACAAAAGGAACAAATATGTTTTTCATTTTTCTTCCCTCTTCTGATAATAAAATTTTCCTTTAGAATCTAAAATGGCAGCGATAAGTTCCTTTTCGCTGGTTACATTATTTTTTTTAAATAGTGAAAAAAGCCACTTCCTGTCTTTTTTTAATATCTCTAAATTCTGATCTTCTATTTTACCATCCAGAACTAAGGTGATTGGAAGTATTTCCTGAACTGGCTTTATACCTATATCCTCCTTTGTAATTGTTTCCTTTGATGTTTTAACAATTATAGAAATTTGACCTGATGTTTCTAAAACAGCATACTGGATATCTTCCAGATTAAAGTATCCATTAATTCTAAGTTCCTCCATTAAATCATTTAAATTAAGCCTCTGATTGCGAAGCTCCTTCATCTGTATTTCACCGTTTTTAATAAGAAGACTGGGCTTGCCGCATAATATCTTTCTGAATAATTCTGATTTTAACTGAATGTAAGAAAGCAGTATTTGTATAAAAAGCATCGTAACAATAGGAATAATACCATATAATAATGGTATGCCAATATCCTGCATGGGAATTGAAGCCAGGTCTGAAACCATAATTGCAATTACCAGCTCAAAGGGCTGAAGCTGGCCTATCTGCCTTTTACCCATCAATCTCATAATTATAATAACTATGGTATAAAGGATAATGGTTCTTATAAATACTACAATCATAATAAATCCTCCTGCATTATTATTTGTATAATTAATAAAAATATTTATTAAATGCAAAATTTATATACGATTGAAGTATAATAGTAGTAAAATATATTTCCGGAGGCGGCTATGAACATTTTGAAATTAGTGTTAGATGATGGCAGAACAATTGAAGCACAAAGAGGCGAAACTCTATGGAATATTATTAATAAAAATGATTTAAATAGTGATAATCAAGCTGTATTTGGAAGTATTAATGGGAAAATTTTGGAACTTAGCAGTTCTCTGAAAGAGGAAGGATTATTTAAAGTAATTAAGCTTAATAACAGCATAACTCAGAGAGCATATGTAAGAACACTTCAGTTTATACTTATAAAAGCAGTAAAAGATGTATTTCCTGAGGCAGTAGTAACATTAGAACATTCTTTAAATAAAGGCTTATTTGGTGAAATTCATAAAGATAAACCATTATCTCCTGAGGACATTTATAGGATAAAGGAAAGAATGAATGAAATAATAAAGGCTGATTATCCGATAAAGAAGGAAGCAGTTTTTAAGAGGAAGGCAATAAAAATATTTGCTGAATATAAAATGGAAGATAAGCTAAGACTGTTAAATACAATTAAACCAAACAGATTAAAATTATATAATTTAGACGGTTTATACGATTATTTTTATGGTACTATGGCCTACTCCACAGGCATTATAAATGTATTTGATTTAGTTTACTATAAGCCTGGTTTCATTCTGTTATTTCCTCATGCAGAAGATATGAACCATATTCCTGAATCTAAAGATGATAAAAAGCTGGCTAAAATTTTTTATGAAACAGAGCAGTGGGGAAATATATTGGGAGTCCCTGATGTAGGTTCATTAAATGAAAAAACTATAAACAAAGATATTATAGATATAATAAGAGTTCAGGAAGCTCTTCATGAGAAAAAGATAGCTAATATTGCAGATAGTATATGTGAAAGAAAAGAAGTTAAAATAGTTCTTATTGCAGGACCATCTTCATCAGGAAAAACCACATTTTCAAGAAGGCTTGGAATTCAGCTTAGAGTAAACGGCTTATTACCCTATACCATTTCTCTTGATGATTATTTTTTAGACAGGGAATTTACTCCAAGGGATGAAAATGGAGATTATGATTTTGAATCAATAGATGCCCTTGATATTTCTCTTTTTAACCAAAACCTTCAGGGAATATTAAAAGGTGAAGAGGTTAATATACCTGCTTTTAATTTTAAAACCGGCAAAAGAGAATGGGAAGAAAATAAAATAAAACTGCCTGAAAATGGCATACTCATAATAGAGGGGATTCATGGCTTAAATGAAAGGCTCACCGCAACTATTCCCTATAAAAATAAATTTAAAATTTATATCAGTGCACTTACACAGCTTAATCTGGATAATCATAATAGAATAGCAACTACTGATGTAAGAATGGTAAGAAGGATAGTAAGGGATTCTCTTTCAAGAGGCTATAAAGCTGAATCCACCATAAAAATGTGGCCTTCCATAAAAAAAGGTGAAAAGAAAAATATATTTATTTACCAGGAGGAAGCAGATGCTATGTTCAATTCCACACTGATATATGAATTATGCATTCTTAAAAGGTATGCTTTAAAGGAACTTTTTAAAATAGATTCTATGTCTCCTGCTTATTATGAAGCAAAAAGGCTGATCAGCTTTTTAAACTTTTTCATGGCAGTTGATAAAGATCTGGTTCCTGAAAATTCAATACTTAGAGAATTCATTGGAGGAAGCTGTTTTTACAAATATTAAAATAAAAAAACCGGATAAATCAGCAAAAAATAGTTATAAATTTTTTGAAATACAGGTGATTAAATGAAAAAATACGGCGTTTTTGACATATTAGGTCCCATAATGATAGGACCATCCAGCTCTCATACAGCAGGAGCAGTAAGACTTGGGATTATGGCAAGGGCTATTGCTACACCAAATTTTAACAAGGTGGAATGCCTTCTTCACGGCTCCTTTGGAAGTACCTATAAAGGTCATGGAACAGACAGGGCATTGGCTGCCGGACTTTTAGGGATGAAGCCTTCTGATATTAGACTTAGAGATTCTCTTAAAATTGCTGAAGAGCGTGGACTCAATATTATATTTACAAAAGCAGACCTGGGGGATGCTCACCCCAATACAGTAAAATTTATAATATATAAAAATAATGGTGATGTGCTTTCAATAGTTGGCTCCTCCATAGGAGGAGGAAATATTGTAATAAATGAAATTGATGGAGAAAAGCTGGAGTTTACAGGAAAGCTGCCTACAATAATTATAAAACATATAGACTATAAAGGTGTTATATCCAAGGCTGCCTATATATTATATAAGGAAGATATAAATATAGCATACCTTAAAGTATATAGAGATGACAGAGGAAAAAGTGCTTATATGATATTTGAAACAGACAGCAGGATTAAAAAGGAGACAATAGAACAGCTTCAGAATATAGATAAAGTTATGTCAGTTAAAGTAATAAATGAATTAACGGAAGGTGAATAATTTGTTTGCAGGAAGCGGAGAAGAACTTATAAAAATATGTGATAAAAAGAAACAAACAATATGGGAATATACTCTCCAAAGTGAAGCTGAAAGCAGCGGCAAAAGTAAAGAGGAGCTTATTTGTAAGATGAAAGAAAATCTTTCTGTAATGAAAGAATCCTCAGAAATGGGATTAAATAAAAAAGTAATGTCAGTATCAGGACTTATAGGAGGAGATGCCTTTAAACTAAATCAGTATATGAAGGATAAAGAGACTCTCTGCGGAGACTTTATGATAAAGGTAATGGCAAGAGCATTTTCCTCAGCAGAGGTAAATGCATCTATGGGGAAAATAGTAGCAGCTCCTACAGCAGGTTCCTGTGGTATTCTTCCCTCTGTAATATTAACAACAGGAGAAAGATATAATAAATCTGATGAAGAACTGATAAAAGCACTGTTTACAGCTGCCGGAGTTGGAATAATAATTGGAAATAATGCCTCCATATCCGGAGCAGAAGGAGGCTGCCAGGCTGAGTGCGGAACAGCTTCGGCTATGGCAGCAGCAGCGGTAATTGAAATGCTGGGAGGTACTCCTAAAATGGCTTTAAATGGTGCAGCCATAGTAATTAAGAACCTTTTAGGACTTATATGCGATCCAATAGCAGGACTTGTTGAGATTCCATGTGCTAAAAGAAACGTAGGGGGGGCAGTTCTTGCCCTTCATGCTGCTGATTTATCCTTAGCAGGAGTTGAAAGTAAAATACCCTTTGATGAAGTGGTAAATTCCATGTATCGTGTGGGTAGAATGCTTCCGTCAACACTGAAGGAAACTGCTCTTGGAGGACTTGCAATTACAAAAACCGGACTTAAAATGAAAGACAAGATATTTAATAATAAGAAGCCTTAGAGCTTCTTTTTTCACATAATAAATTATTATGAATAGATTAATAAGAGAAATATTTTGGAGGATTCAATGGACCTTAAAGGAAGCAGGACGGAAAAAAATTTGCTTAAAACATTTGCAGGAGAATCCAGGGCAAGAAATAAATATACCTTTTATGGAGAAAAGGCAAGACTTGAGGGCTATGAATATATAGCATCCGTATTTTATGCAACAGCAGAAAATGAAAAGGCACATGCCAGGGAAGTCTATGGAAGATATCTGAAAAAAGTTAGAAATACATCAGATAATTTAGAAGATTCAGCAGCAGGGGAAGCAGCAGAAAGCAGAAAACTTTACAAGCAGTTTGAAGATGAGGCAAGAGCAGAAGGCTTTGAAGAGATAGCAGATTTCTATAAAGAATTAGCTGAGGTGGAAGAAAACCATATGAACAGGTTTATGATCATAAAGGAAAACCTGGATAACGGTGATGCTTTTAAGAGAGACATGGAGGTTATGTGGCAGTGCATGAACTGCGGCTATATTCATATTGGAACAGAAGCTCCTAAATTCTGTCCTTTATGTAAATTCCCAAGGGCATATTTCAAAATATACTGCCAAGATTACAAATAGGGGTGATACTATGAAAATTTCATATCCTGACTTCTTTTATATTCCTATAGAGGAAAATGAAGGTAATAGGGAAGATTATGAGGCAGAAGATGAATTTGGATATATTGACCAGGAATATTCAAAAGAAGAATCTGAAAAGTAGAATACTATTACTAACGGTATCTTTAGCTCTTTCAGTAATCTATACAAAAAGCACAATTTTAAAGCTTATACTATGTTCTTTATCAGTTGTACCCCTGGCTGTCATTACAGGAGGATTAATTTCAGAAATATCAAATTTTATCGGTCCTAAAAAAGGAGGACTTCTCACAGCTACAATAGGCAATATTCCAGAGCTTTTTATGGGACTATGGGCAATACGCTATGGAATGACAAACTTAGTTAAAGCCTCTCTTATCGGAGCTATAGTGAGTAATATGCTGCTCGTTCTGGGAATATCAGTTTTTATTGGAGGAGTAAAGTACAAGGAGCAGCGATTTAGCAAGATTGCAGCCAGGCTTAATTTTAATCAGCTGGTATTAGCACTGTCTGCCATGGTGGTTTTAGCAACTCTTAACAGGTATGCAGTTATTACAGAGCATAATATGCTTAAAATAAGCCTGCTGATATCTATAGTTCTGATACTTGTTTATTTGCTTGGATTAATATTTTCTCTTTATACTCATTACAATTTGTTCGTAATCAGTGAAGGCTGTGATGAGTACTCCAAATTCAATAAAAATGGTACTGTTTATTTAATATTAGAAATAATTTTTATAACCCTGGTTCTTTATTTTATTTCCCAAAGGCTTATAGCATCAGTATATAGTTTCGTAAATGAATATAATTTCAAGGAAGAATACATGGGTATTGTTTTAATACCCATTCTGGGAAATATAGGCGAAAACTTATCGTCAATAATTGCTGCCTGCAAAAATAAAATAAATCTTAGTATTGAAGTAGCTATAGGATCCTCATTGCAGATGACTTTATTTGTAACTCCCCTTCTGATTATTTATTCATATTTTTCTGGAGGAAGCTTAAACTTTTTATTCCCAAACTTTCATATAATACTAAGCGGTTTATCAGTGATTATGTCTTTCCTTGTATTTCAGGATGGTAAAACCTATTGGATGGAAGGAGCAATACTAATTTCCATATATATGATGATGGTGATTGCACTTTATTATATATAGAATGTATTATAAAATTTTCTGATTAATATAATTTATATGAAAGCAATATTTGAGAAGATTTATGTCTAAAAGGTTTATAGATGATTATTGCTGCGATATTAACAATATAACTGACACTGTTACAAAGCTTATAAGTTCCTACAGGCTGATGATAGGCGGGGCAGAGGAATTAAACAGAATTACTCCGGCAAAAAAAAGTGATGTTAAGGCTGCTTTAAAAAGGGTGAATAAAATAGGAGATATAATAGATGATTATCTTAAAGTACTGGAAGAAATAAATCTTCCATATTTTGAGTATTGCAAACTAAGATCTGATTATTATAGAACTAGAATTAAGGCGAATTTTATTCTTGAGGAGATAGAAGAGGAATTAGGGAAAAAAAATAGCCTGAAATAATATTCAGGCTAAAATTTTTTGAATTTGCAATTTGATACCATTAAATAAGACATAAGTACTAATAAAACAATAGTTATACCCAAGGGACTTTTACCTGAATTCCCAGAATAAAGAAGCGCATAAAAAGCTATAAATGTTCCGGCAATAGTTATTGGTATCCCTGTAAATACACCATCAAAGCTGGTGGCATTAAATCTGGCTAATCTATATGCACCTGCTATAGGGAATATTAATAATAAAATATAACCAATTATTCCTAAATTAATGAGCTCAAACATATTAAATAATAAAATTGAAGGTGCAACTCCAAATGAAACCAGGTCAGATAAAGAATCCAGCTCTTTCCCCATATCACTTGATACATTAAAAAATCTGGCGATTCTGCCATCATATCTGTCAACAATACCTGCAGCAAGTATTAAAATGCAGGCTAGTTTATAGTTCCCCTCAAAAGTCATTATTAATGATAATAGTCCAAAAGACAAATTACCAAAGGTGAATATATTAGCCAGGGCATTTTTTGTCATATTATCACTCCTAATTATGAAATCCTATTGTCTATTATACTACAAAATGTAAGACATGCATATAAAAATTTTTTTTGAAAGAATCTATAAAAAATTAATAATTGGTTAAGATATATATGTAATTAAAGAAATTGCATAATGACATTTTGGCTGATTTTTAAGTTTAAAAATAACGAATTATCAAAGTTTTTTTAAACTTAAAAAGTCAATTTACAAATTATGCAATTTCCTCAATTAGGATTATAAAATAAATAGGAGGTATATTATGAAGGTAAAGGAAATAATGACTAAAGATGTTTTTAGTGTAAGTCCTGAAGATAAGATTCAGTCTGCAGCAAAGGTAATGGAAAAGCATAATATAGGCTCAGTTCCAGTCTGTGAAGGAGAACATATTATGGGTATTGTAACTGACAGAGATATAGCTTTAAGGTCTGTTTCCAATGGAGAAAATATCAATATGCAGAAGGTTAGAGACATAATGAGCTCAAACCCGGTATTTGGGACACCGGATATGGATGTTACGGAAGCATCTAAAATAATGAGTGACAGACAGATCAGGAGACTTCCAATAGTTGAAAATAATAATTTAGTTGGTATAATATCCTTAGGTGATATTGCTGTTGAACCTACTTTTTCTAATAAAGCAGCAGAAACACTTACAGATATATCAATGCCATAATTATACTCAAATGCAGGGAATTGCATAACTGCTGTTTGTTTCACTATGCAATTTCCTATTGACTTTCATTATGCAGCTTAAAATTATAGGGGGAATTATGAAAAGGGTAAAATTTATTTATAATCCATTCTCAGGAGAAAATACAATCATAACTGATATAGATAAGGTTATAATGGTTCATCAAGAGCATGGTTTTTTTGTGGAGCCATACAGGGTAAGTTATGAGAGCCCGGTTGACAATGCTTTTGATGATTTAGATGGTTCATTTTATTATATTCTTGTTGCAGGGGGGGACGGAACAGTTGATACCGTTGTAAATTCTATGAAAGAAAAAAAGATTAACCTGCCTATCGGTATTCTGCCTACAGGGACTGCCAATGACTTTGCTAAGTTTATCGGTATGAGTGAAGATGTAGAGGAAGCCTGCCAGCAGATTTTAACATCTGAAGTAAAAAATGTTGATTTAGGAAGAATAAATGATAAATATTTTATAAATGTTGCCAGCTTTGGTTTATTTACAGATGTTTCCCAAAAAACAGATATAAATCTTAAAAATACTATTGGTAAGCTGGCTTATTACATAAAAGGAATTGAGCAGCTTCCAAACTTTAAAAAGTTAAAGATTGATGTATCATCTAAAGAGGGCAGTTTTGATGGCGAGATGTACCTTATGCTGATATTTAATGGACAAACAGCTGGAAATATGAAATTTGCATACAAATCAAAAATAGATGATGGTCTTTTAGATATTATTATAATAAAAGCCGGAATGATTAAGGACATGATTAACCTGTTATTTGAAATGATTAGAGGAGAACATCTTAAAAATTCCAAAGGATTGTTATATTTTAAGACAAATGATATTTTAATAAAATGCAGTGAGGACATAGTAACAGACATAGATGGGGAAAGAGGACCTGATTTTCCTCTTAGAATAAGCTGTGACAGAGGAAGCCTTAAGATACTTGGTATAAAATAATAAGCTTAAGAATAACTATAAGTGAGGAATTATAATTGATCAGGGGATGTATATGGATAAATTGTACCTTATGATACTTATACTTATGGTTATATTATCAATAAGTCATTTTAGATATTTTTTTAACCTTCCAAAAAGGCTTAGAATTATAAGCATATTAGTTTCGTTTTCTATATTATCAAAAGCTGTAAGCCATATAATATTGTTTTATGCTGATTCTTTAAATTATATTTTTATATTAAAGCCCTTTATATCATTAGGCTTAATTTATATACCACTTATATCATTTTTGACTATAGTAATTTTAACTAAAAAAAACAGGCTGAACGGCAAAATATATATTTGTATTCTGCTTATTTCAGCGCTGCTATATTCAATTTCCTTTAGATTCGATTATAATATAGTACTTACGAAAGGCTATGTATACTCTATCAGATATTCAAATTCGCTTTTTTATCAAATTTATTTTTATTTATCTGTGACTGTTTTTATTTTAGGCATAGATTACTTATCAAAAATAAAAGAAAATAAACTATATTATCTGTTTTTGTTATCAGCTTTTGCTTCAATAATAGATTCAGTTCTTTATATATATAATATATCTATGCTGCCTGAAAATCTGGCAGGTGATTTATGCTTTATAATTTTATTTAATATAGTGCTTAATAAAATCAGAAAGTAGATTACCTTCTGTCTTTAATTAATGCATTTTTTGAATTGCCGATAAGGTCTAATCTTCCAGCCTTTGTAAGAGCTTCATGAACAAGCTTGTAGTTTTCCTTTTTATTGAACTGAAGGAGAGCTCTCTGCATATTTTTTTCTTTTTGAGATTTTGGAACATAAACCCGCTCTCCGGTTAATGGATTTGCGCCTGTATAATATATGGCAGTTGATAAGCTTCCCGGTGTAGGGTAAAAGTCCTGAACCTGCTCCGGCATATATCCTAATTCTTTAATAAACTGTGCCAGCTTTATAGCTTCATTTAAGTCGCTTCCCGGATGTGAGGACATCAAATAAGGAACCAGATATTGCTTTTTATTAAGTCTTTTGTTTTCTGCATTATATTTGTCCATAAACTTTTTATAAACTTTAAAGCCGGGTTTTCTCATAACAGAGAGAACCTTATCTGAAATGTGCTCAGGTGCTACCTTAAGCTGACCGCTGATGTGATACTCACAAAGCTCTTTTAAAAATGTATCATCCTTATCATAAATTAAATAATCATATCTTATACCGGATCTTATAAATACTTTCTTTACTCCTTCAAGCTTTCTAAGCTTTCTAAGAAGCTCTAAATATTCACTTTGATCAATTCTTAAATTTTTACAGGGTGTAGGATATAGACACTGTCTGTCCTTACATACTCCATTTTTATCCTGAAGAGAGCATGCACGATTTCTAAAATTTGCAGTAGGTCCCCCCACATCGTGTATATACCCTTTGAAATCTTTAAGCTTAGTAAGTGCTTTTGCTTCATCTATGATGGATGACTGGCTTCTCTTTGAAATTATCCTTCCTTGATGGAAGGTAAGAGCACAAAATGCACAGCTCCCAAAGCAGCCCCTATGGCTTGTAATTGAAAATTTAATCTCTTCTATTGCAGGTATCTCAGTTCCCTTATACATAGGATGAGGCTCTCTTTTATAATTTAATGAGTAAACTATATCCATCTCTTCATCTGTAAGAGGAATCTGAGGAGGATTTTGAACCACATAAACATCTCCATGCTTCTGAGCTAAGGCTTTCCCATCTAACGGGTTTTGTTCTTCATCTTCTATTTTAAAAGCTTTATTATAGTCATTTTTGGATTCTAATATTTCTTCATAGGAAGGGAGCATAATATAATTATCCTTCAGATCTTCATCTTTATCTATAAAGCAGGTTCCTCTTATATCTTTTATATCTTTTATGTTCTTTCCATATCTTAAAAGATTAGCAATTTGTACTATTGATTTTTCACCCATTCCATAGGATAATATATCTGCCTTTGAATCCAGCAGTATGCTTCGTCTTACTTTATCCTGCCAATAATCATAATGTGCAAATCTTCTTAAGGAAGCTTCTATACCTCCGATTATAACAGGGACATCTTTATATGCCTCTCTGGCCTTGTTTGAATAAACAATAACAGCCCTGTCCGGCCTTTTGCCCATTTCTCCATTTGGAGTATACATATCTTTTCTTCTTCTATGTTTGGATACTGAGTAGTGATTTACCATGGAATCAATATTTCCGGAATTAATAAGAAATGCAAGTTTAGGCTTTCCAAGTTTCCTGAATTCATCTATGTTATTCCAATTCGGCTGAGGTATTATGCCAACATTAAATCCTTCATTTTCAAGTACTCTGGCAATTATAGCTGTGCCAAAGGAAGGGTGGTCTATATAAGCATCACCTGTTATAAAAACAAAATCCAGAGCATCTATATTTCTTTTCTTCATATCTTCAAGAGATACCGGTAGAAAATCTTTATTATCTGTCATATCATTTCCTCCATTTATCCTTAATATTAGCATAGTATCTTCAAATTATAAACAATTTGTTGCATTTTAAAACTATTATAAATATAATGATAGTGAAGCTAAAATGTTGATTATACTTTAATTTTAAGGTGGTGAATTTGATGGAAAGTGGACCTGAAGGCGGCGTCAAACCTGGACTTTACAATTTAATAAGTAAGCTTTGCATCAATTTACACAGGGTGAATTTTTGCACTGCTTCATAAGGAGGTAGTAGTGTGAAAAAGGTAAATAGCTTCTTTTTGAGTCAGATTTTACACAATAATGTTTATGATGAGTATGGTGATATAGGGAAACTATTTGATATTTATGTTACTAATGAGGAGTTTTACCCTAAAGCTATTGGGTATATTATAAAAAAGGGCGGAGAGTATTTTAACTACGAGTTTAGAAACATAGATGTCTATCAGAATGAAGAAAATGGGAAATTAAAGGTTACAGTAAAAGGAGTTAAAGATATAATTCCAAGAAAATTCTCTTATCTCTTATCTAAAAATCTTCTTGATAAACAAATAGTTGATATTAATGGCAAAAAACTAGTCAAGGTAAATGATTTGAGAATGGCAGAGCTTTCAGGTGAGCTTAAGGTTGTGGCAGTTGATACCAGCAGGCAGGCTCTGGCAAGAAGACTTAAATTGGAAGGGATTTATAAATTTATTAATTCTGTTTTAAATAAAAAAAATGAAGAATCTCTTATTATATGGGATAATGTTGAATCTATAGATTTAGGTGAGGATTTAAGGCTTTCTGTTTCATATAAGAAGCTTAGTAAGCTTCATCCCGCCGACATTGCAGATATTTTGGAGGATATGGATTCAGAGTATAGGCATAAGGTATTTGAAAGCCTGGAGGAAAATTTAGCGGCAGACACCTTGGAGGAAATAGAACCGGAGTATCAGGCAGATATTTTAGAAAGTCTCAGTATATCAAAAACTGCAGAGGTTCTGGAAAATATGCCAAATGATGAGATAGCGGACCTTTTAGATGAGGTTGATGAAAAAACAAAGGAGAAGATTCTTATAAATCTGGAAAAGGAAGATGCTGAAGAAGTAAAGGCACTTTTAAAGTATAAGGATGAAGAGGCAGGAAGCCTTATGAATAAGGATTTTATTTCTTTTGATATTAATATAACCTGTGAAGAGACCATAGAGCTTTTAAGGCAGCTGGACCCGGAGGATGAGGTAGCCTACTATATTTATATAACAGATGATGAAAAACTTAAAGGAGTTGTTTCCCTGAAGGATATCATCCTTAGTGATAAAGATGAATATTTAAAGGATATTATGATAGCTGATGTTATAAAGGTAAGAGATGATGATTCTGTAGAGAAAGCTGTGGATTTGGCTATAAAATATAATTTGTTATCTCTGCCTCTTGTAGATAAAGAAGACAGATTAACCGGGATAATTGTTTTAAGCGATATCATTGATGAGGTACTTCTTCCTGTTTGGAAGAGAAAATTCAGGCACTAATTTTAGTGCCTTTTTTGTTCTCTGCGAAAGCAGATTTTTTTGTATGTTTTTTTTTGTTTTGCATAAAATATGCAGGAAGGGAGGAATATAGCCTATGAAGAAATATTATAAACATAAATTAGTTTTGATTCTTACAATGGCTTTGATATTTTCCTATACATCAGCTAACATAATTTTCCCGTTCTTTAATAGTGTAGGTGCTGCTACATATGCCTGGGGTTCCAGAGGAACTGTGGTATCTGAAATTCAAAGAAAACTTAAAGCCTGGGGTTACTATAAAAGCAGTGTAGATGGTGTCTATGGATATAACACCTACAAGGCAGTCAGGTATTTTCAAAGCAAAAATGGTCTGAAAGTTGATGGTGCTGCAGGTGACAGAACATTAGCAGCTATGGGAATAAATCCTAAGTCTTCTTCCCAGGGAACAGGGAGTCAGGATGTAGTTCTTTTATCCAGACTTATAAACGGAGAAGCCAGAGGAGAGCCCTATGAGGGACAGGTAGCTGTAGGTGCTGTTATACTTAATAGAGTAAAGGATCCCAGATTTCCAAACACAATAGCAGGTGTTATTTATCAGCCGGGTGCCTTTACTGCAATAGTTGACGGACAGATAAATGCTGTAATTGCGCAGAGCTCAATTAATGCTGCAAGAGATGCATTAAATGGCTGGGATCCCTCTGGAGGAGCTGTATATTATTTTAATCCGGCAACAGCTACAAGCAAATGGATTTGGTCCAGACCTTTAATTAAAGTAATAGGCGACCACAGATTTTGCAATTAGATATCCTCTGTGATAGTATCTAGATAGTATAGGAATGAGAGGATATATATGAGTAAATCAGCTTTAATCAGTGAATATATAAAAAGTATTGGGTTAACAGAATTTGGTTTTACCAGGGTTAAGTATTTTGATGATTTGGTTCCATATTTTAGTAAAAGAATTGATAGGATGAATCAATTCGAGGAAAGTGACATTACTAAAAGAGTTAACCCTGGTCTGTATTTAAAAGAAGGCAGGTGGATAATATCCATTGCCTTTCCATATTTTTTTGGTGATACTTTGGGAGACTACCAATTTTCACTATACAGCAGAGGCAGAGACTACCATACTGTTTTATCTGCTTATTTAGATAAAATATGCAGTTATATTAAAGATTTAGGGGGGGAAGCTGTATATTTTGTGGACAGCAACTCCCTCCCTGAAAGATATATTGCTAAATTATCAGGTGTTGGTTTTATTGGGAGAAATTCTCTTGTTATAAATAAAAGATATGGAAGTTATATATTTTTAGGTGAAATAATAACAGACTTAGAGCTGGAAGAAACAAAAAAATTTTCACAGGACTGCGGCAGCTGCAGAAAATGTATAGATGCCTGCCCAAGCAGCGCTATAAAGCAGGACAACTTTAATCTTTGCATATCATTTCTTACTCAAAAGAAGGAAATTGAAGATAAAGACTTTGATAAATTCAGCGGCAGTATATTTGGCTGCGATATATGCCAAAGAGTTTGTCCTTTTAATAAGCAGGCTGAAAAGTCAAATATAATGGAGCTTTCTCCTGTCTCATATATGGAAAATCCGGATATAAAAGAATTATTAAACATGGATAATAACACATTTAAAAAATATAGGCTTACCTCTGCCGGATGGAGAGGAAAGAATATTTTAATAAGAAATACTTTGATTAATGCTGCAAAAAAGAAGGATCAGAATTTACGGAAAGTTAATCTTTCATCTCCCTACATAAGGGATTATTATTATAGACTTTTAAAGTATTTCAATTTATAATAAAATCAACCAATAGATGAATGTAATGTTCTTAGGAAAGGAATATAAATATGTTTTCAAAGTCAAATGAATTATTAATTAAAGTTTTACCAAAACCAATTGTTAGAATATTAAGCAGAAGGATATTGAAAAAGTATTTAAATAAATACGCAAATATAGAAATAATGGGACAGGAAAATTTGGAAAAAGTAAAGAAACCAACTATTTTTATTTCAAACCATCTGAGCAATTCTGATGCACTGGTTTTAAATCATGTATTGAAAGATCAGGATTTGACATTTGTAGCCGGAATTAAGCTGTCAAAAAATCCCATAACAAATGTGGGAATATTAATTATTAAAACCACACTCATTAAGCCTAATTCACCTGATAAAGATGGGATAAAAAGGATAATAAATATTATTAAAGATGGAAATAATGTTTTATTATTCCCAGAGGGAACCAGAAGCAGAACCGGAGGAATGATAGAAGCAAAGAAAGGAATACTTTTAATAGCAAAACTATCAAAAGCAGAAATAGTACCTGTAGGCATATGGGGAACTGAAAAGCTTCTTCCTATAGATAACAAGGATATGGCTGCTGAACATTTTCATTATGCTGATGTTAAAACCAGAATTGGAGAGCCTTTCAGCCTGCCGGATAAAGAAAAGGATGAGGACAGAAAGGATTATGAAGAAAGAGCCATGAATTATATTATGAAAAATATCTCAAACCTGCTTCCTGAAAATTATAAAGGCTTTTACAAATAGATTTAAAGCAAAAAGAAATTTAGCAAAATATAAAAAGCTTTTATTTTGAAATATTTCCTGCAAATATATTATAAAAAGAGGAATTTACTTCTTTTTATAGAATATAATCTAAGAATGATAAAGCCATATTAAGGAGGTATTTATATGGGAAGCTTAGCATTACAAAATTATTTAAAAGAGAATCTTGACAGCTTAAAAAGTAAAGGCCTATACAATGTAATTAATACAGTTATAGGTGCAAATGGACCTATAATAAATATTGGCGGGGAAAAATTAATAAATTTATCTTCTAACAATTATTTGGGATTAGCAACAAATGACAGACTTAAAAAAGCTTGCATAGAAGCAACTGTTAAGTATGGAACAGGTGCAGGAGCTGTAAGGACCATAAATGGAACGTTAGATATTCATGAAGAGCTGGAGAAAAAATTAGCAGCTTTTAAACATTCGGAAGCTGTAATAACGTTTCAGTCAGGCTTCAACTGTAATATGGGAGCTATATCTGCAGTAATGGATAAAAATGATGCTATATTATCTGATGCATTAAATCACGCATCTATTATTGATGGCTGCAAATTATCAAAAGCTAAGATTATCAGATACGAACACTCTGATATGGAAGACCTGCATCTTAAAGCAAAAGCAGCTAAAGAGTCCGGACTGTATAATAAGATAATGGTTATAACAGACGGTGTATTTTCCATGGACGGAGATATAGCAAAATTAAAAGAAATTGTTAAGATAGCAAAAGAATTTGATTTAATAACTTATGTGGATGATGCTCATGCTTCAGGGGTTTTAGGAGAGGACGGATCCGGATCAGCCACTTACCATAATCTGATAGGACAAATAGATTTTCAGATAGGAACGCTGTCAAAGGCAATTGGAGTTGTAGGCGGCTATGTAGCAGGAAGCAGGGATTTAATTGATTGGCTTAAAGTAAGAGCAAGGCCATTTTTATTTTCAACTTCTATGACACCGGGTTCAGCAGCAGCCTGTCTTGAAGCAATAAATATATTAACCGAAAGTAATGAACTGGTTAAAAAATTATGGGATAACGGAAATTATTTAAAGAAAGGTCTTAAGGATCTTGGATTTGATATAGGACATAGTGAAACCCCCATAACGCCCTGCATAATAGGTGATGCTTCCTTAGCACAAGAGTTCTCAAAGGAATTATTTGGCCAGGGAGTTTATGCTAAAGCTATAGTTTATCCAACTGTGCCTCTGGGAACAGCAAGACTTAGAAATATGCCAACAGCAGCTCATACTAAGGAAATGTTAGATGAAGCTTTGAAAAAGTATAAAATAGTTGGTAAAAAGCTAAATATAATTTCCTAACGGAGGATAGTATGAAAAGAATATTAGTAACCGG
>Ga0172378_10001756_pt1 | contig 20105 bp, 15 predicted proteins | sample GrowelOW332metaG_FD_119755 | JGI IMG/M metagenome (GOLD analysis project Ga0172378, IMG submission 119755) | Groundwater microbial communities from an aquifer near a municipal landfill in Southern Ontario, Canada - Pumphouse #3_1 metaG | ecosystem: Environmental > Aquatic > Deep subsurface >... | reverse complement strand
TTTTTTATGTTCTCTAAATTTTTTACTTTATTTTTCAAATAAGAGTGTATTTCTTCTTCATTAACCTTTTTAATTATATAAAGTCTCGAACCAAAGTCTGACATTACTCTTGTTGAAGCATCAAATCCAGTTCCCGAGAATCTTTGGTTTAATTTAATTCCTGCGTAGGAAAGGACATCTCCATTTACAAGATAACTTTCTATTTCGCTTGAAAATGCATATTTATCATCGAGTATTTTCTGTACCATTCCTTCATTTTTTATTGCAATAGGACTAATCATATTTATCAAATTACCAAAAGTTCTAAAGTTAATACGTTGATCCCTAGGAATCAAAAGATAGGTGAAATCAGGATTTACTTCTGATACTTTTAAGATATCACTTGGAGCATTTGCTTCATTTAAAGTTTGGAAATCGAGTACTATTAATAGGCTTTTATCATGATTAGAAACTACCCATTGGCATTTATTATCAGAAGTATCTATTCTATTGAAATTTCCAAATTGAAGTAAAGATCGATAGGTTTTATAAAACTCTACTTGACTCTTAATTGTCTTTTTTCTAAGTGTGGACAAAGAGGTTAAATCAAGTTCATAACCAAGTATTCCGAAAGAAGCTACATTAAATCTGGATTCCATACTACTTTTTCTTAAAGTTTGATGATTAGGAGACGATGAAACATGGTTCGAGGAGGAAGATTGTGGATAACCATAGCTTGTTCCATCTTGAATTTTTGTTCTACAGTAAGCGTCTGTATTATCACTGGACCAGGTTTGTGGCATATAACAGAGCATTCCTAGGTCAAATCTATTCCCTCCGGAGGAGCATGATTCAAAAAGAACCTTTGGAAATTTTTCGGTAAGATTTTTTAATACTTCATAAAGACCAAGAACATATCGATGGTTAAATTCGTTATGATGATAACCATTCATGGAATAAATATCACTAAACGTCCTATTCATGTCCCATTTTACATAGTCAACTTGTCCGTTTTGAAAAACTGTAGTAAGCGTTTCAATTAAGTATTCTTGAACTTCTATTCTTGATAAATCAAGGATGAACTGGTTTCTTCCTGGACTTGCAGGTCTTGAAGGGACTTGTATTAACCAATCTGGATGTTTCTTTTGTAAGAAACTATCCTTACTTACCATTTCTGGCTCTACCCAAAGTCCAAACATAAGTCCAAGTCCATGAATTCTTTCGCTGAAACCTCTCAGGCCTGACGGTAATTTCTTTGTGTTTACAAACCAATCTCCAAGACTGGTTGTATCATCATCCCTAGTTCCAAACCATCCATCGTCCAAAACAAATAATTCTAATCCAAGCTTTTTAGCTTCAACTGCTAATTTTTCAAGTTTTTTTTCATTAAAATCAAAATAGGTTGCTTCCCAGTTGTTTATTGGAATTGGTCTTTGTCTAAGTTTCCAATAACCTCGAACAATATGATCATTTACAAAGTTATGAAAATTATTACTAGCTTTATTTGTTCCCTCTGAAGAGAAGGTTAAAACTGCTTCAGGAGTTTGAAATCTTTCTCCGGTGTCTAATCTCCAACTAAAGGTAGCTGGGTTTAGACCTGTCAATACTCTAATTTTATTAAAAGGAGTTTTCTCCACTAATTCTTGGTGATTTCCACTATATATTAGATTGAAACCATAACAATCACCGTAATTACTAGTAGTTTGATCTTTTGTAAGATAAAAACAAGGATTATGAGAACTTCCACTAACTCCGGTTTTTGAATCCAGAATTGTAATACCGCTTTCAATTTTCCTTATGTGTTTAATTCTTTCTCTTGCCCAAGCACCATCAAAAGAAACAAGGTTAAAATCGCCTTCAAAGAAATCTAACTGAGACGAAGCTATTTTTTTTAGCAGTACTGGGTTTTGAGAATTATTAATAAAGACTGAATGTTTTGCTATGACGTTACAGCTGTCAAAAACTGTATAATAAAGTACTAGTTGAAAAGGGAAAACACGATCAATTAAAGTTATTTCAAGGGTTGAACAGTTTTCTTTTTGTCCATAACTTTCTGGTAAGCCACTAAAGGTTCTTGGTTTACCCGGAAAAATACGATGGGTTTTATATAAGAAATCAAGACTTCGAGTCCCTCGTTGGCCATATTCAACAATAATGGCACTTTCACGGTTATCTCCTTTGTCTGGGGAACTTGTTTCAAGACAGAGGTTATCCATATTAAGAGATTTATGTTCTTCATCATAGGAAATAAGGTTTCCCATGGGTAATGAATGTTTATCAATGAGAGGATCCAACTCAGGGGAGGCTTTAAGTTTTTTTCCATAATGAAGATGTTCAAGATGACCAGTTTCAGTCAATCTAAACCAATAAGAAGTTTTCCTTGTATCAAGACAGAAAACATTATTTTGAATTGTTATCATCATTTTCCCTCATTAAGTTAAGATATTTCAATCAAATTATATTTTCTTATATAACACTAAAAAAAACAAGGTGCTTTGCTCTTGATAAAAAAGAAATTTTCTGTTATTTTCTATTAAGTCTAATGGTGCTGTACCCAAGTGGTTAAGGGAACGGTCTGCAAAACCGTCTTTCAGCGGTTCGAATCCGCTCGGCACCTAATCTTTTGCTTCCATTTTTAATGGGAGCTTTTTTTTAAATTCAAACTGAAAGTTATTTGAATCATAAAAAAGACAGCCTAACTAATAGACTGTCTTAAATAAAAATTGCTTAATTTCTTTTATACATAATCAGCAATTGCAGCTGAAATAGCCTTCTTTATACCTGTTATAGCCATATACTCTACTTCACCTTGAGCGTTATCTTTAAATATTTGCATACCTTTATCAAAGAATTCTTTATCTCTCAATTCTAAGTCAGAAGATGAATAATTAGTTCTATAAGCCCAGCCGTTATTCCCAAAATTAACATAACGATAGTCTACAATATCTTTGATATTTAGAAGTTCGGCAAAATTCTTTATTGTTACTACGCTCCATATATCTGGGGTAATAGTATATGTTCCAGTATAAAAAACAATATCGCGTGTTATTGTCTTATCTTTAAATTCTGCAAGAGTTTTGTTTGCATTTACATCTACAACATAATAACTATAATTAAGACTAGTTTGTTTGGAAGATCTACTCCAATCTAAATCCAACACATATTCTACACCTTCAGAGCTTGTTCCACTAAATTTATCAGTATGGTTAGTGACTTTGATTTCATCACTTTTTAAACCATCAAAAGAGGCGTAAATTACAATATCGGCACCAACTTCCCGTCCAAAGTCTATAACACCTTTGCTACTTTTCATTGTTCCTGTTTTAGAATCCAAGAAATTTTGTCCTGCATTAGCCAATTCCCAAGCACTATATGCCATATCAACTTTAAGTCCATAATGGCCTTCTACCCAATCCGAATTGAAATTAAAAGCTTCTTTAATTGACTGTCCCATAGAAACTTCACTAACGCTAAAATCTAGATCATTAGCAACAACTATATAAATATCAATGGTACCTTTACTTTTAGCTTCTTTCATTCTGCTATCAATATCATTAAAAGGAATTACTTTGTTGGCATAAATAGATCTGACAAAATTAAGATTAGCATATGCCGTTCTATATTCAGCTAAAGTACCTTCACCCATCTTACGAACAGCTGCATCATAGTATGTTTTACCAGCATCCTCTCTAGCTGTGTCTAGTTCAGTGGTATAATCTTTAATTTTCACACTATAATTCATTCCACCCGCAGTGAAGTTATCAAGATTATTTTTAGAAACTACATTGTACATTTCTGCTAGTGCCTCATATGCCCGATAAATTCTAGCTGTGGCATTATCTTGGTCTGGTTGACGATATTGTTTAACTAAAGCATTATAATAAACATCACCTTGATTTACTATTTCTAAAATAAGATCAGCCGCTTCAGTATTTTCACCTTCACTACGAGCTAAAGCAGATACTGCCAAATTTATAGCTTCGGAGTACTCATGTTCTGTAGCTTTTTTTTGAGCACTTTTTAAATCCATAGATGCCAACATTGATGCACAACTACTCATTAACAATAATACTCCCAGTATAACAGTTAGACGCAAAAAATTCTTTTTCATTAAACCCTCCCTTAAGGTCCTTTCAAATAATAGAGAAAAAATAAAATTTATTTATATAAATGATAACAGACCTCAACTGCTACGTCAATAAAAACCTCTAGGCTAAGAAGATGCGTGTGACCGGCATAATAAAATGTCCACGAAAAAATATAAAGAAAGTCCCAAAAAACTCTGCTAATATTAAGTTTGCTAAAAACCTAAAAAGTCCATTTTACATGGGAAGAGAGATTATTATTACAATATTATTACTGTGGTTCAAATGGTTATTCAAAGACAAGGAGTCTTCAATATTGTTAGCACAAATACTATCAAAATCTAAAAGAACCATAAGTAGAGAGATTAAAAGAGGGATAGTTGAACAATTAAAGATTGACTTAACAAAAGAAAAGGAATACAACGCGGATTATGCTTTAAAGGGATGCAGATTTTAAGGCTTCTAGTAAAGGATTACAAACTAAACTTGGGTATGATAGGATTCTTGTTAATGAAATAGTATATCTTATAAAAAGAAGCTAAAATAGCACTCTAGGCTTGAGAATGCAAAAAGGAAGATAGAAAAGCTTTAGTCTATGAGAAAGGGTAAATCTTTCTATCATATGTAGGTAAGGAATAAAAATTTAATTTCAGTTACCAAATATTAAAATTTATTTGGACCATTTTTTACACTTATACTTGCCTTACAATAATAAAAACAATATCTTTATTAAATATAAGGAATAAAAAATGAATATTTTAAATAATGTTACCCAACTTGTTGGGAATACTCCTTTAATTAGGATTGATAGATTAAAAGAAGCCTATAAAGTAAACTCATTTTTGTTTGGAAAACTAGAGATGTTTAATCTTACAGGCTCAGTAAAAGATAGACCTGCTTTATTTATGATTGAAGCAGCAGAGAAACAGGGATTACTTAAAAAAGGTGGAACAATAATTGAAGCTACCAGCGGAAATACTGGAATTGGATTGGCTGCTATTGGAATAAGCAAAGGATACCAAGTTATTCTTACAATGCCTGAGACGATGAGCAAGGAAAGACAAAGTCTTTTAAAAGCCTATGGGGCAAAAATTGTTTTGACTTCAGGTAAATTAGGTATGAAAGGTTCTTTGGATAAGGCAGTTGAACTTAATAAAAGTATTGAAGGTAGTTTTATCTGTTCTCAGTTTTCAAATAAAAATAATCCTTTAGCACATTACAGTACTACGGGGCCTGAAATTTGGGAAGCAATGGATGGTGATGTTGATGTTTTTATTGCTGGAGTTGGTACGGGTGGTACGATTTCAGGAGTTGGTAAATTTTTAAAAGAAAAAAACCCCAATATTAAGATAATTGCCGTTGAACCTAAGAAATCACCAGTTCTTTCTGGGAAAAAAGCTGGCCCACATAATCTTCAAGGAATAGGAGCTAATTTTGTACCAGATAATTTTGATCGTTCAGTTGTAGATGAAATTATGCAGATTGATGAAGAAAGCTCTTACAAGGGTATGAGGGATTTAAGTCAATATGAAGGGATTCTTGCTGGTATTACCTCAGGCTCAGCTTTAGCAGCAGCTTTGAAAGTTTCTGCGCGAAGTGAATACAAGAATAAAAATATAGTTATAATGTTTCCAGATACTGGATCAAGATATTTATCAACTGGACTTTTTGAGGAATAGAAAGTGAACAAAGAGAATATAAATAAAATAAGCAAAGAAATTCTTGAAAATAAAGATTTGTTAATGTTACCAAAAATACATCAAGTTCGTTGCGCTTTAGCAAGTGAGAGTGAACAATTTTTAAATACAATAAAATGTGTTGTGGTTCCAAAAGTTTTAATGGATGCCGAGGGGATGGAAGATTATCTTTCAAGGGCGTTGGACCTGCTTAATGACTTGTGTTTAAAGGTTTTTGATGATAATGATGAAAAGCTTGCAGAAAAGCTGTGTAATGATTTTGCTTTAACTCTTCCTAAAATTGCTAGATGTTTAGTTTGGGATTTGTGGGCAGCTTATAATGAAGATCCAGCGGCTAAGTCTCTTAGGGAAATTGTACTTGCTTATCCCGGGTTTCAAGCTGTGATAATCTACAGGATAGCACATGAGCTTTATAAACTAGATATGCCTTTACTTCCAAGAATCTTTACTGAATATGGCCATAAAGTTACTGGAATCGATATTCATCCAGGTGCTGAGATTGGTAAGAGTTTTTTCATCGATCATGGGACCGGGGTTGTAATTGGAGAGACTTGTGTAATAGGTGAAAATGTTAAAATTTACCAAGGAGTTACTCTTGGTGCAAAGAGTTTTAAAAGGGATGAGAATGGAAATCCTGTTAAAGGAATTAAACGTCATCCTAATATTGGTAATAATGTAGTAATTTATTCTGGAGCTACCATTTTAGGTGGAGATACTATAGTAGGAGAAAATTCTGTTATTGGTGGTAATGTATGGATAACTTATTCAGTTCCACCTGATACCAAAATCTTTAGATAAAAAAAGGACCAAGTTATTTAGTTTGGTCCTTTTTACTAATCGACTAATTCCATTTATCTGCAACACGTGCACGTAATTGTTTTCGGTATTTTTCCCAATCTTTAATTGGGTTCTTTGCAATACCTTCTTCACAGGCAGCTTTTGCGACTGCTAAAGCTTCCCATTCAATTACTCTTGGATCAAATGGTTTAGGAACAATATAGTTCCTACCAAAACTAAAATTTTGATTACCATAAGCTTTTTTTACGACTTCAGGAACTTCTTCTTTTGCAAGAGCAGCCAATGCTTTGGTGGCAGCCATTTTCATTCCTTCGGTAATTGTTGTAGCCCTTACATCTAAAGCTCCACGGAAGATGAAAGGAAAACCTAAAACATTGTTTATTTGGTTTGGATGGTCGCTTCTACCAGTAGCCATAATTAAATCGCTTCTAGTTGAAACTGCTAGGTCATAATCAATTTCAGGGTTTGGATTTGCCATTGCAAAGACAACCGGGTCTTTTGCCATAGATTTAAGCATCTCTGGAGTAACACAGTCTGCAACAGACAAGCCCATCAAGAAATCAGCTCCAACTAAAGCATCTGATAGAGTTCTACACTTTGTATCATTGGCAACTTCAATTTTCTGTTCTGTCATTCTATGGTTTCGGCCTTTATAAATAACACCTACAGAATCACATACGATTAAGTTTTCTTGCTTTACTCCAGCTGCAACAAACATTTTAGAACAGCTAATTCCAGCTGCTCCTGCTCCATTTACAACTACCTTTATTTCAGATATTTTTTTGCCAGTTACTTCACAAGCATTAATCATTCCAGCAGTAGCAATAATGGCTGTTCCATGTTGATCATCATGAAAAACTGGGATATTACATTTTTTAATTAATTCTTGTTCAATTTTAAAGCACTCTGGGCCTTTAATATCTTCAAGATTTATTCCACCAAAGGTAGGAGAAATAGCTTTTACTATTTCAATAAATTTATCAGGGTCCTTTTCATCTACTTCAATATCAAAAACATCGATACCTGCAAATCTGTTGAAAAGAACACCTTTTCCTTCCATTACTGGTTTACTTGCTAGAGCCCCTCTATCTCCAAGGCCTAAAATTGCAGTTCCATTTGTAATTACTCCAACAAGGTTTCCCTTATCAGTATACTTATAGGCATCTTCGTTGTTTTTTTCAATTTCAAGTACAGGTTTTGCAACTCCTGGTGTATAAGCTAATCCAAGATCTTCAGCAGTTTGACAAGGTTTTGTAGGAATTACTGAAATCTTTCCAGGGACTCCTCCTGCCATGTGATAATCAAGAGCTTTTTTTGTAAAATCATCCATAATTTTTTCCTTAAATTTCTATTTTTCGAAATCCCATTTATAATCCATATTCCATCTATCCCTAAGTTCAACCATTACTTTCTGAAGGCTTTCAGGTACAGGACATCCATGTTCTTTTCTATATTGCCAAGCAATATATTCTTTTTCACCGGCTGTGTAGATTCTGTCTTCCCCAGGTGCTTTCTTTGAAGCTCTTAGTTCACGACAAATTGTACCAGCAATATGTTTGAAAATATCAATTCCCATAAAGAAATCAGGGTTGATAGCAATAAAGAAATGTCCTAGTGGGTAAGGAATTTTGTTATGATCTTTGTCAAATCCATTAAGGGCTTTCATCCAAGCGCCGTCACTTAATGCAGCTGAAAGAATTTCTACGACAGCTGAATAACCATAACCTTTATAACCACCTGTCATATCACCAATTCCTCCAAGTGGAGTAAGAGCTGCTTTTCCAGTTGTAAGGTCTTTTAGAATTTGCTGAGTATCAGTTCTAGTTTTTCCATCAAGTCCAATTACCCATCCTGGAGGAAGTTGTTTTCCAGCTCTTCCGTAAACTTCTATTTTACCTCTTTGAGATACTGAAGTTGCACAGTCGAGAACGAAAGGGAATTCTTCATCGGTAGGAATACCCCAAGTTAAAGGATTAGTACCCATCATATTTTCAACGCCAAAAGTAGGGGCGATTGAAGGTCTAGCATTTGTACCTGTAACTCCAATCATATTGTTATCAGTAGCCATAGTTGCATAATAACCAGCAATTCCATAGTGGTTGGAGTTTCTTACTACAGTCATACCAACACCATATTCTTTGGCTTTGTCAATTGCCATTTGCATGGCTTTTTTTCCAACAACATGACCCATTCCATTGTTACCATCAAGAACTGCAGTTGCCTTTTCGTTCTTTAAGATATCAATTTTTGTAATTGGATTCATTATTCCTGCATCTATTCTGTCAACATAGATAGGTTTTAGTCTTCCAATTCCATGGCTATCAATTCCTCTTTTATCCGATTCAATTAGAACTTCTCCAATTGTCTTGGCATCTTCTTTGGGAATTCCTGCATGTACTAAACTTTCTTCCATGAATTTTTGTAGTTCTTCAAAACTAATCCATTCACAATCTTTGTAAGCATCACCGTATGACATTTTGTCCTCCATATTAATTTGCTATTATTATTTTAAGGTCGGTATCTCCTAAAGTTTTTAGAATTTCTCCGCCTTTTCTGTCCGTTATTATTGTATCGACTTTATCTGTAGCAACTGTTTTATAGTTACTGATAAGACCTATTTTGTTTCCAGTAGCGACTACTGTAACTCTTCCAATTGTCTTTTCAATCATCTTACAAGTGGTAACAGCTTCTTCTTGAATTGGGGTAGTAAGTCCTTGTTCAAGTGAAAAACCATCTACTCCAATAAAAGCTTTATTTGCAAATACTTTATCAAGGAGAGGTGTGCTTAATGAACCCGATACTGAGTTTGATTGACCACGGTAGGTTCCCCCTGTAAAAATTACAGTAGAATTATGAGTGCTACTAGGAAGTATTGAAAAAACTGCAATGTTGTTTGTAATAATTGTTACCTTTTTAGAGCTTAAAAGAATTGCCTTTAATACTTCACTTGTTGTGGAACCACTATTGATACAAATTGTATCTCCATCTTCAACAAATTTTAAAGAAGCTCTACCTATTGCTTCTTTTTCTTCTGAGAATTCTTTTGCTTTTTGATTAAATTCAGTTTCTTTGGTCTCTTTTTTAACCAAAATGGCTCCACCAAATTTGCGTTCAACAAGACCTTGTCTTGAAAGTTCTTCTAAATCCCTTCTTACAGTAAGTTCGGATACAGCAAACTTTCGTGAAAGTTGATTAACTTGAACAGTTTCTTCTTTCATTATTTTTTTGAGTATCTGTTTTTGCCTTTCTGCAGGTATCATTTTGAACCTTCTTGAATTATTTTGTTCTTTTTTGAACTATTTCAATAGTAAACATTCAAAAACATTCTGTCAAGGTCTTTAATAAATATTTCTTAAGTAAAAAAAAAGATTTTGTATTGTACAAAATCCTTTTGACATCTTTTTATTTTATTCAAATTGATAAATTACTCCAATTCCACCACCAAAACTAGGTTCAAGAATACCTTTATAGATATTAATTTTGGCTCCAAGTCCTAGACGTATATATGTTTTTAAAGGTATTTCTTCGAATTGATAGCTAACAGAACCTGTAAAAAGGCCTTTTATTATGATAATCTCTGAAGTAAAAATAACAGGGACTTCTCCACCAATACCTACATCAAATTTTGCCTTTTCAATATTAAATTCCGTAATTTTATAATCTACCCCAACAGCTCCCGAAAATCCTGAGCTATAAACATCAAACCCAAAATTTAAATAAAAATCATAATCTTTGTTGTTAAGTTCTACTATTACTCCAGCTGAAGTTCCGAGATTAAGGCCAATACCCCAGTTTTTTTCATTATTCAAAATGTTATCAAAAGAAAAAGAGTTGGCTGCCATCAAAGGAGTTAAAGCTAGAACCACCAAAATAATTAGAATAATTTTTTTTCTCATAATATCTCTCCTATAGTATAGGTAAAATTTTATCATGTATTATAATTTTTTTCAATAAAACAAATAATAAAATTTAATAACATAATTTACAACAATCTTTTATCCTTAGTTTATCAGAAAATGGCTAAAAATAAGGGATAACTATCTCTTATAGCTACCCTAAATATTTACTAGAGTTTGTAGGGACTTAGCTTTAAAAATTAGTTTTTTACAGCTCCCATCATTTTTTTTAATTTCACCTAATTTTAGATATTTCTTCGAATAATCGATTGGCTAAATATGATGCATTAGCTAAAGATAGACTTTTTGAAATTTTGAAGCTGAATATTTACTCTTTAGTTGGTATTCAAGTAGTCTTAGTATTACAAGTGATATAAAACAGATTAAAAAGTGTGCTTCAATATGTTTTCTTTTTCATAGATAAACTGGCTTTGTTTTTACTATCAATTCAATAATTATGAATAATTGCTAATTTTATTCTACCATCTGGATTTTTAACTTTTTTAACAAACATAAAAAAGCTCCTATAAATAAAATGTTATTAAAAAAGCATAAAAAAAAGACCCTGCTTTAAACAGAGTCCACTTGTTTTTTTCTTCATTTATTCAAAATGATAAATTGCTCCAATTCCACCACCATAACCAAATCCAAAACCGTCAGAAGTATTGAATTCTGCTCCAACTCCTAAACGTGCATATGCTTTCAAAGGCAGATCTTCAAATTGATAGCTAAGAGAACCTGTAAAAAGGCCCTTTACTAAAAAGAAACCGGAAGTTACGGAAACAGGAATTTCTCCACCAATACCTATATCAAATTTTGCTTTCTCAATTTCAAATTCGGTAACTTTATAATCTACTCCAACAGCTCCTGAAAAACCATAATAATAATCATAGCCTAAATTTATATAAAAATCATAATCTTCACTGTTAAGCTCAGCCACTACTCCGGTTGGGAGTCCGAGATTTAAACCAATTCCCCAGTCATTTTCATCAGAATTTAAAATCTTGTCAAAAGAAAAAGATTTGGCAGCCATTAATGGACTCAAAGCCAAAACTACCAAAAGAATTAAAACTAACTTTTTTTTCATTACACTTCTCCTAAATATCTATATCTTTTCGATTTTAGCAGGTGTAGTATTTTTTTTCAATAAGATGACAATTAATATTGCAAACTTTAATTTAAGTGTATTTACTATTTCAATTCACTTTACATAATTTACAACAATCTTTTTATAGTGTAGTATCAAGTTATGATAATAAACAGTTTATATGGATTAACACCAAAAGAAATAGCAGAAAAACTCAATCTTTCTAAGAAATTTCAAGGAACTCAGATTTTCGAATGGCTTAACAGGGGAGTTATTTCCTTTGAGGAAATGTCAAATCTTTCCAAAGAATTAAGGACTTCCTTGATGGAAGATAAAGAAGTTCACGTTGTTTCTTCAAAGGTAATTGACAGTCAAGAAGATGAAAGTGGCGCAATTAAAATTGCTTTAAAATTAATAGATGGAAATGTTATTGAAACCGTACTTTTAAGAGATAAAGAAGGAGTTCAAACGGCTTGTCTTTCAAGTCAAGTTGGATGTGCTATGGGTTGCAAATTTTGCAGAACTGGGACAATGCGCCTTGAAAGAAATCTTGAAAGCTTTGAAATTATTGAGCAATTTTATCATTTAGTAAATCTTTTTGGTAAAATAGAGCACATAGTATTTATGGGAATGGGTGAACCGCTAGCTAATGTTGATTCTTTAGTTATTGCTTTACAATATTTTCATAATCCTAAAGGCTTAAATATGAGCTACCGCCGAATAACAATTTCGACTTGTGGACTTGTTCCTGGATTGAAGAAGCTTCAAGTTTATGGCCTTCCAGTAAAACTAGCTATAAGCATAGTAAGTGCTGATGAAACTATAAGATCTTCTTTGATGCCTATAAACAGGAAGTATGATTTACGTCAGTTAAAAGCCGCAGTTATTGAATGGCAACATGAGTTTAAAAGAAGAGTTACCTTTGAATGCTGTCTTATAAGTGGAATTAACACAAGCGAAATTGATGCAAGAAAATTATATTTTTTCTGTACTAATATTGATGTTATGCTGAACTTAATCCCTTTTAACGAAGCTGCAGAACTTGATTTTGAAACTCCTGGTGAAGAGGAAATAGATCAATTTTGTTCTTATCTTGACAGATATGGACTTTCTTATACAAGAAGATTTTCAAGGGGCCGGAATGTCAACGGGGCTTGTGGTCAGCTAGCTGTAAAACAGAATAGATAATCTCTACTGATTTACTTGGAATTCTTTGAATTCAGAAAAATATCGAAAAGGAATACATGCGGTGATGGTTATGTATTCTTCTTCATATTTTTCTTCTAAAATTTTCGAAATTTGCTTGAGATGAGATATAGTTTTATAATCTTTAGTACTAAAACGTAAGTTCATCGTTTGATTTCCACTTTCTATTATCTCTTCAATTCTTTTATATAAATTCTCAATGTTAACATTATCTTTAAGTGATATTTGTAAAATATCAGGACAGATATTTTTAAGACGGTTAATTTGGAAAAGATCTTTGTCTTCAACCAAATCCATCTTATTTAAAACTGTAATAATAGGTTTATGATTAAGGTCAAGGTTAGATAATGTTTGAATTGTAGTTTCATAACAACCCATTAGATTTGGATGGACTGCATCAAGCACAATTATGATGATATCAGCAATTCGAGCTTCCCCAAGAGTTGAACTGAAAGCTTCAATTAAGAAATGAGGAAGATTGTTGATAAGACCTACCGTGTCGCTTATAAGAACGGTTTTACCACCTGGAAGTTTTACTTTACGTGTTAAAGGATCCAAAGTTGCAAATAATTTGTCTTGAACGAATACTTCTTCATTACTTAAGGCTTTTAACATTGAAGATTTTCCACTATTAGTATAACCAATCAATGCAATGTTTATGAAATCAGAATTTATTCGGTTTTTTTGTTGGACATTTCTATTTTGTTTAACTTTTAAAAGTTCTTTTTTGATTTTTATAATATCATTTTGAATTTGACGTCTATCAAGTTCAATTTGTTTTTCACCTTCACCTTTTGCACCTTTTACGCCACCTCTTTGTTGACTAAAATTAATCCAACGCCGTGAAAGTCGGTTCATAGAATATTGGTTTTGTGCAAGTTCTACTTGTAATTTGGCCTCTTTTGTGGCAGCTCTGTCAGCAAAGATTTGAATTATTACTTCTCTTCGGTCAATAACACAATTATCTAAGAGAGTTTCAAGATTCCTCTGTACAGTAGGATTAATATCTGTATCAAAAATAACAAGATCAATTTCTTTTGAATTACAAATTTCTTTTATCTCATGTATTTTGCCTTTGCCAATAAATGTGGCTGGATTGATTTTAGCCAAGCTAAGGGTTAAGGAATCTTCTACAATGTATCCCAGAGTATCTGCAAGACTTGATAGCTCTTTAAGCCTAATCAAAGTACTTTCTGCAGTTTCAGTTCTATCTTTTATTTCTATAAGAAGAGCTTTGTTATTTTCACCATTTTTATTCATTTGAATCAATTATATATATGGTTATAAGGAAATACAAGTGCAAAAGTAAATGGAAAAATCAAATGAACCTTCTTTAACTTTAGTTTATAATACTATATATTATTCATACGAAGAAACCGGAGGTTTAATTAATGGGATTGAATTGTGGTATTGTTGGATTGCCAAATGTAGGTAAGTCAACTATTTTTTCTGCACTGACTAGTGCACCGGCTGAAACAGCTAATTATCCTTTTTGTACTATAGATCCTAATATCGGAATTGTAAGTGTTCCTGATAAAAGACTTGATAAAATAGTTGAACTTATTCCTACGCAAAAAGTTATTCCTGCAACTTTCGAGTTTGTAGATATAGCAGGACTTGTTGCTGGAGCATCAAAAGGTGAGGGTTTAGGTAATAAATTTCTTGCAAATATAAGAGAAGTAGGGGTTATTGCTCATGTCGTTAGATGTTTTGAGGATGAAGATATAATTCATGTGAATAATAAAATTGATCCTTTAAGCGATATTGAAACCATTGATATTGAACTTGCCTTGGCTGATTTGGATACTGTCTCAAATAGATTGTCAAAATTAACCAGAATGACCAGATTAAAAGGTGATAAAGAAAAGGAAACTACTACATTAATACCAATTCTTCAAAGACTTGAGAAAGCTTTGGAAGATGGAAATGCTGCAAGAAGTCTTGATTTTAATGAAGATGAAGAAAAACTCTTAAGAGATTTTCATCTTATTACGATGAAGCCTGTAATATATGTGTGTAATATTGATGAGGATTCAATTGGAGAAGAAAACAACTTTGTAAAACTAGTTAGAGAAAAAGCAGATAAAGAAGGGGCTGAGACCGTTGTTATTTGTGGAAAAATAGAAGCTGAAATAGCTGGTTTAGACAGTAAAGAAGATCAGGATGAATTTCTTGAATCTGTAGGACTTGAAGAAAGTGCTTTGAATCATCTAATTAGAGTTGCCTATAAAACCCTTGGACTTCGTACTTTCTTTACTGCTGGAAGCGATGAAGACAGAGCTTGGACCTTCAAAGCGGGAAGTAAGGCTCCTCAAGCTGCTGGGGTTATACATACTGATTTTGAAAAAGGATTTATAAAAGCGGAAGTGTATAATGTAGAGGATTTATTTGAGTTTAAAAGTGAACAAAAAGTCCGAGAAAAAGGTAAATTTAGACTTGAAGGAAAAGACTATCTTGTAAAAGATGGAGACATCATGCACTTTAGGTTTAATGTTTAACCTACCAAGTACATTCAAGTTTAATTGGATCATTTAAAAGTAATAGTTTGATAAGGGGAATGTTAAAAGCGGTAATATTATCTTCAAGCATTTCCCCATCGCTATTTTGAATTTTAGATGGTGCTTGGAATATTAGATTTATATCAGAATCTTTTATTTTATCTGGGCCATCTTCACCGAGAATAAAACCAATCATATCTAGATAATCTTCTTCAGAAAGACCATTATTGTAAACAGGTCCATATACTTCAAAGTTTTCTTCAGATAAGAATGGAAGAATTTTACAAAGTTTGTCCCAATTATTCATGTTTATATTTATTTCTAAGTGACTTTTTCCTTTTTCTTCATTATTAGATATTATGAAAAGATTTTGGTCTTTCATATCTGTAAGATAATCAAGAAGGGAATTGATATCCAAAAACTTAATATTTCCAAGATAATTATTTTCATCTGCCTTAAAGAAGAAGGAATCTGAGGTAGCAGGAGCTTGTTTTATTTTTTGAGCCATATTTTCTACTGCGTTCTCTAAAACACTTTCATCTTTCTTATCAGTTCCTAAATAAGGAGAAAGATCTTGTAGAACTCCATTGAAAAAATCATCAGCATATAACAACATTGTTGTTGTGCCTTGATTGTCATTTTCCAAACTAATATTTTGTGTTACCGTGCAACTGGATAAGATAGATAAGCAAACTAGTACAATAATGAATCCTTTTAGTGTGTTCTTCATGCAAAATACTATGATATAGACTAAAATAAAAATCAAGGGTTTCAAAATTTTAGGTTGACAAATTATGAATATTAGTTTCAAAATAGGGAATTGTTGTTCAAACGTTTAAATTTTGGAGTGGAAATAGGAGAGAAGTAGTATGGCTGAAAAAAAACTTATAATTGTTGAGTCACCAACAAAAGCAAAGACCATAAAAAAATATTTACCAAAAGAATGTACAGTTATTGCCAGTAAAGGACATATTCGAGATTTGCCTGAAGGTGAACTTGGAATAGATGTAGAAAATTCTTTTAAACCCAAATATGTTATTTCAACAGGGAAAAAACCAATAGTAAAAGCTTTGAAAGATGAGCTTAAAAATAGTACTGAATTGATTCTTGCAACTGATGAAGATAGAGAAGGAGAAAGTATTTCTTGGCATTTATTAGAAGTCTTGAAACCTAAAGTGCCTTATAAAAGAATGGTTTTTCATGAAATAACAAAAAAAGCCATTTTGAAAGCTTTTGAAAATGGTAGAGATCTTGATTTGGATTTGGTTCATAGCCAAGAAGCAAGAAGAATTCTTGATAGACTTTATGGTTTTACAGTAAGTCCGGTACTTTGGAAGAAGCTTTCAAATAAAAAATTAGCTGCTGGTAGAGTTCAATCTCCTGGATTAAAAATGATTGTAGAGCGAGAAAGAGAAAGAATGGCTTTTAAAAAGAATTTTTTTTGGGATATTCAATCTTTACTAGCTTCTAGCAAAGAGTTTGAGGCTAAAATAACTAAAGTTAATGGTATTAGAGTTGCTAATGGCAAAGACTTTGACTCCGTTACTGGTGATTTTAAAGCTCAGGGTAAAAGCATTCTACTCAATGAAGAAACTACAAAAAAATATGTTGATGATTTTAAACAAGACAGTGTTTGGACTGTGACTAATGTTAATCAACGTAAGGTTACTCAAAAACCATCAATACCTTTTACTACTAGTACCCTGCAACAAGAAGCAAATAGAAAACTTAAACTTACGGCTAAAAAGACTATGAGCATAGCTCAAAGTCTTTATGAAGAAGGTCTTATTACTTATATGAGAACAGATAGTCCAACTTTAAGTCAGGAAGGAACTATGGCAGCTAGGAAAGAAATTGAAGAACTTTATGGGAAAGAATATCTTTCAGAAAAGCCACGTTATTTTTCTGCAACTTCTGCAAATGCACAAGAAGCTCATGAGGCGATTCGTCCTTCAGGTGAAGTTTTCAAAAAACCTGAAGAAACTGGACTTTCTGGTCAAAATTTTAGTCTTTATAAATTAATTTGGATGAGGACTATTTCTTGTCAAATGGCTGAAGCTAGGAAACTTAATACAACCGTTACCATTGAAGCAAGTAAAAATGATGATGTTTTGACTTTCACCGCCACTGGTGTCCAGATTGAGTTCCCTGGGTTTATTAGGGCTTATGTCGAAGGAAGTGATGATGTTGAGGCAACTCTTGAAAACAAAGAAAAATATCTTCCTTTCTTAAAAGAAAATGAAGTTCTAAAATGTTTAAACTTAAAGGGTGTTCCTCACGAAACAAAAGCTCCAAGTCGTTTTTCAGAAGCTGCTTTAGTACAAAATCTTGAAAAACAAGGAATTGGAAGACCTTCTACCTATGCCACTATTATTGAAAGGATTACCAATAAAAACTATGTTATCAAAAGAGATGGCGTTTTAGTTCCGACTTTTATCGGCTTCGGGGTTGTTTCTTTGCTAGAGAAAAATTTTTCTTCTTATATTGATTATGGATTTACCAAGGAAATGGAAGATAGTTTAGATAGAATTTCGAGTGATGAAATAGAAGAGTTTAGTTATATTAAGGCTTTTTATGAAGGTGAGAAAGGTCTTTCTAGTCAAGTTGAAAAGGCTATGAAGAATATTGAGTCTTCAGAGGCAAAAAAATTAATGTTACCTCAAATTTCCGAGGAAAATCAAATTTATCTTGGACCTTATGGAGCTTATGTTAAAGGTGAAAAGAATATTGGAATACCTGAAACTTTTGTTCCTGGTGAAATTACAAATCAGGACATAATTGATATTAAAAACAAGGCCCTTTCTAATGATGGTGAAAACTCAGGTCCTATTGAAATTGGTAAAGATGAAAAATCCGGTAAACCTGTGTACTATTGCACTGGAAAATTTGGACCTTATTGGCAAATTGGAGAGATTGAAGGTAAGAAGAAACCACCGCGTTTTTCAGTTCCTAAGGATTTAAGAGATACTGATGTAGATTTCGAAAAAATTATGCAATTCTTTTCTCTTCCATTAGTTTTGGGAAAGAACGAAGAGGGAAAAGACGTTTCAATTGGGTCTGGAAAATTTGGACCTTATGTTGTCTGTGAAAAAGACTTTAGATCTGTTGGAAATTTTGAAACTCTCTTTGAAATGACCCTTGAAAAAGCAATTGAAATTCTATCTCAACCTAAACCAGGTCGAAGCTCAAAAGGCTCTAGTGCCAAAGCAAAAGTACCAGTTGTGGATTTAGGTGAACACGAAGGTGAGGCTCTTGGAATCTTTTATGGACGTTATGGTTATTATATGAAACATGGTAAAAAGAATATTGCCCTTCCAAAAGAATATAAAAATGATGAAAAAAAGTGTAAAGCTTTGAAAAAAGAAGAGGCTATTTCCTTTATTGAAGAAAAATAATGGTGTAGAGGATTCTTTTTAGACATTTCCCTCAAAAAGAAAAAAAAATAAATTATTTATTGAAATCTGAATAGGTTGGTAGTAAACTTCAAAATGGTTTGGTTTTTTGTTTTGTCTAAATTTTGCTTGTTGGTAGTATTTCAAACTTTCAAGTATTATATAAGGAGGGAAAAGAATGGGTGCTATATTAATTATGGTAGTGTCATTCGTAGGTTACATTGTTGCCTACCGTCTATATGGAGAGTTTATTGGTAAGAAAATTTTTCAACTTTCTAACACCAATAAAATACCTTCTGTAGAATTTGAAGATGGAGTGGATTATGTCCCAACAAAAAAAGGTATTATTTTTGGACATCATTTTACTTCTATTGCCGGTACCGGTCCTATTGTTGGGCCAGCAATCGCTGTTATTTGGGGTTGGTTGCCAGCATTACTATGGATCGTAATTGGATCTATCGTAATGGGCGGTGTACAGGACTTCTCAGCTTTGGTACTTTCAATGAGACACCAAGGAAAATCAATTTCTGAAGTTGCAACTGAAGAAGTTGGAAACAAAGTTAAAATAGCTTTTTTCCTTATTGTTTTCATTGAATTATGGTTATTCATAGCTATTCTTGGAAAAGTAATGGCAGGTGTATTCCATGCATATCCTGGTTCTGTATTCCCCTTCTGGATTGAAATTCCTATTGCTTGTGTTTTAGGTTGGGCTCTTTATAAAAAAGGTGTTTCTACAACTAAAGGTACAATCTGGGCAGTCGTGGCTATGTATGTAACAGTAATAATAGGTGAATATATACCTATCACATTACCAGCTATAGGAGCTTTTGATCCAATTGCAGTATGGACTATCATTCTATTAATATATGCGTTTATCGCATCTGTACTTCCTGTAACAACTTTGTTACAACCTAGAGATTACATGAATGCTTGGGAATTATTCGTAGCTATGGGTCTTATAATTCTTGGTGTATTTGCAGCTACTATTGGTGGCGGTCTTCATATTATTGCTCCAGTAGTTAATGCAAATCCACAAGGTGCTCCAAGCCTTTGGCCTTTCTTATTTATAACTATTGCTTGTGGTGCTATTTCTGGATTCCACTCAGTTGTTGCTTCTGGTACTACATCAAAACAAGTTCATTATGAAGAAGATGCATTGTTTGTAGGTTATGGTTCAATGTTAATGGAAGGTGCATTAGCAGTTTTAGTAGTTATTGCTTGTGTAGCTGGTCTTGGTGTTGGTGCAAGAGGCACTGCTCCTGTTGATGGAATTACAGCTTGGAATGGACTATATGGTGCTTGGGGACAAGTTCCTGCAACCACAGCTTTTATTAATGGTTCTGCTAATATGATTACTTATCTTGGAATTCCAAGTGGAATAGCCTATGTTATCATGGGTGTTTTCGTAGCTTCATTCGCAGGTACTTCACTTGATACTACAACTCGTTTACCACGTTTTGTCATTCA
>Ga0172378_10001754_pt1 | contig 20110 bp, 18 predicted proteins | sample GrowelOW332metaG_FD_119755 | JGI IMG/M metagenome (GOLD analysis project Ga0172378, IMG submission 119755) | Groundwater microbial communities from an aquifer near a municipal landfill in Southern Ontario, Canada - Pumphouse #3_1 metaG | ecosystem: Environmental > Aquatic > Deep subsurface >... | reverse complement strand
TTCTGCTTCTGCTTCTGCTTCTGCTTCTGCTTCTGCTTCTGCTTCTGCTTCTGCTTCTGCTTCTGCTTCTGCTTCTGCTTCTCAAGCCAACACTACAATTAGCTCATCTGCAACGAGCAGCACTCAAAAACATACAGTGCAAAATAATGAATCTTTGTGGTCTATCTCAGCACAAATTGCCAAACAGCAACAACGCTCTACCTCTGAAGTTATGCAAGACATTCATAACCAAAACCCGCATGCCTTTATCGCAGGCGATCGCAATAGGCTACGTCGTGGTGCAGTACTCGATTTAAACCTAGAAGTAGCCCATGTTCAGCCAAAAGGGGTGAGTACAAAAGACCTACCTGTTGTGGCAAGTAAACAATCGGGCAAGGCAAAATATCGTTTAAATGAGGCGCAAATGAGCCTCGTTGCCGAGAAGCAAGCAGATTCTGCACAAGGTTCCGCGAAAAAAAGCACACAAACTACAAAAAGCTCGCAGCAGTTAGCATTAAAAGTTATGACATCGCGTGAAAAAAGCGTTAAATTACAAAGAAACGTAACACACCTCGATCAGATGCTTAAGCAAAAGGATCATAGAATTCAATTACTAAATACTCGTTTGGCGCAATTGCAACAGCAACTTAAAGCGCAACAAGTACAGAAAAAATGATCAACTAACGTGTTACCACAACGATTTTTTGCGTGGGTTTGAGCCAACCAATATGCTCGCCACAAGGGGTTAATCAATATGCTGTTATATGTGCTTCCATTTATTCTTTTATTGGTTGTCGCCATTGTTTTAAAAAAGCGCCAAGACAATCAAAAAGCAGAACCAACCAAAAAAAACACGGCGGCTAAAGCGAAAACGGTGAGCACACCCAGCGCAGAGGTGGTTGAAACACCTGTGGTTGTTCAAGCTGAACCTAAAACAGCGGCGCGCCAAGAGCGCACCCCACTGGCACCTGAATTGCGTCGTCACATTGAAAATCAGATGCGTGATGGCAATTACTTTGCAGCAGAAGCACAAATTAACCAAGCTTTAAATCGTGACAATACCCAGCATGAATTGTATCTCATGCTGCTTGACTTACATTTGCTACAAAATGATGAGTTTGCGATTAATCAATTGTTTACCCATTTACGCTCATTGCAGCTCGATGATATTGTGCAACAAGCACAAGATAAACGCGTTGCGCACGAAGCACGTCTTGCCGAAGAAGCCCAGGCCAAAGCCGATAGCCAAGCGGCTAAGCTGGCTGCAAGCTCATTGTCTTTTGATCAATTACAACAAGAAGAAGTTAAACCTGTAGCACAAGCTCCACTTGAATTTGCACCAAAAACTGAAGCAGCACCTGCTACAAATGTCGCTAAACCGCTTGATTTTACTGTTACAAGCACTACCACTGAAAAAAATGAACCGACACCGCTTGAGTTTAGTGCACCTGTAGTTGAACCAGCTCAACAAGACGTCAAACCGTTAGACTTTGCTTTTACTTTGGATCAAAGTGCAGCGCCAGCAGAGCCTGTGGTTGAGTCAAAAGCACAAGCGCTTGAGTTTAGTTTAGATCAAACGCCAAGCACGCAAAAATCCGAGCTTGAATTTAATCTTGATGCAGCCCCAACGCAATCTGCTAAAACTGAACTTGAGTTTAATTTAGACAGTGCAGCGAAAGCTCAACCTGAGCAGGCACTTGAGTTTAATCTTGAACCATCAAAAGCAGACAAAACTGAATTTGATTTTAATCTACAACAGCCAACACCAGCGCCGCTTGAAGCACCTGTAGCAAAAGTTGAAGCTCAAGATTTTGACTTTAAATTTGAAGCACCAACGGAAGTCAAAGCCACACCTGTTGCTACACCTCCTGCCCAAGCGCCTGTGAATACTCAAGACCCACTGTTACAACTCTTCCCAGAGTTAGCACAAGTGAGTGAAACTGATTTGAACTTAAAACTTGCCGCTGAATATGTACGCTTAGGTGCTTATTCAGATGCAAGCAGTGTGCTTGCTGAACATGAAGCGAGTTATAACGATCAACAACGTCAAATTGCGCAAAGCCTGCGAAATAAAATCGCCTAAGTGATCTATTTAGCACTAAGATAAAGCAGTCATCCTTGGCTGCTTTTTTTATATGAAAAAAATTGCGTTAATTTATATGGGCGGTACCTTTGGTTGTGTCGGTCAACCCCTTAGTCCCATGCCTGCTGCACAGTTTTTACCTCAGTTACAAAACATTCTAGAGCCTGCACTTGATATTGATTGCTTGATTGCACCCGTGATTAAAGACAGTAGTGCTTGCACACCAAGAGATTGGCTTGAACTGGTTGCTTATATACAGACCCTACAATTACAAGGCTATCAGCATTTTGTCTTAATTCATGGTACAGACACCTTAAGCTACGCCGCGGCAGTTTTAGCGCGCTTTTTAGCCCAATCAGTGAATATGGTGGTGACAGGCAGTCAATATCCTCTGCTCACTGCCCAAGGCAGTGCCTTGCGTGAACACAGTGATGCCTTAGATAATCTGAATTTAGCATTATCGCAAGTTAAGCAACTTGAAGCTGGCGTGTATGTTGCTTTTGACCAGCACATCTTTCATGCACAAAGCGTGTTAAAGCAGCACAGCACCGCTTTAAATGCCTTTGCAGGTCTGCATGCACACATGGACTTTAAGCAAACACACCAGCCATATCACATCACTGCGCGTGATTTAGCATGTGCCGATGCTTTTCGGTGTTTAAATATCATGTGGCAGCCATTAAGCATGACTCAACAGGTGATACAACTTAAACAACTGTGCCAAGATGCGCCCGACGTTTTAATTTTACAAGGCTTTGGGATTGGCAATTTACATGCCGATGACAGCTTGATTGAAGTCTTACATGATTTGTATCAAGCTGGATGTTTAACCCTGTTAACCTCGCAAGTACCTTTTGGTGGCTTAGATCAGCGCTATGCTGTTTCGGCATGGACCACGCATGCCAAGATTTTAATCAGTGATTGTGCCAGCCACGCAGATCTTTATGCAAAAGCGCTTAAAATCTATTTACAATATGCCACACTCGATGAGCGCCTTGCTCATTGGCATGAATTCACCAGCATTTGAGGTCACTATGCAACGTTTTGCCGTCGGTATTGAGTTTTGTGGGATGCAGTATCGAGGCTGGCAAACCCAGCAAGCAGGCGTTGTGAGCTTGCAAGAAACCATTGAGCAAGTTTTAAGTAAAATTGCCAATGAGCCAATTGTGCTACACGGTGCAGGACGCACCGATGCTGGTGTACATGCCACCAATATGGTGGCACATTTTGATACCACAGCCATCCGCCCGTTACGTGGATGGTTAATGGGTGCCAACAGTCAGTTGCCTAAAGACATCGCGATCCAATGGATTAAAGAAATGGATGCAAGTTTCCATGCACGTTTTAAGGCTAAGGCACGTCGTTATCGTTATGTGGTGTACAACAATCCTATGCGCCCTGCTTTGCTACATAAACAAGTGACGCATATCTATCAACCTTTAGATGTGGCTAAGATGATGGAAGCCGCGAAAAAGTTTGAGGGCACGCATAACTTTGAAAGTTTCCGTGCTGCTGCATGTCAATCTAATCAACCTATACGTCATGTCAAACATTGTCGTTTAATTCAACATGGCTGCTATTTGGTACTGGATATTCAAGCCGATGGTTTTTTACATCACATGGTGCGTAATATCATGGGCTGCTTACTTGAAATTGGGCAAGGCATGTATGAGCTGGAGCATATTGATGCCATTTTTGCAGCTCAAGATCGTAGTGCTGCCGGCATTACCGCACCACCCGATGGCTTGTATTTTATTCATGCCGATTATCCAAGCGAATTTGAACTGCCTCATCTGCCGCTTGGACCACATTGGTTAAATATGCCGGAATAAAATCTAGACATCATGCAAAACTTAGTTTTAAGGCAAAAATAATACCCAAACTAATGTGACAACATAGCTTAAAAGCCAATGCTTCGATGTCATATTTTGCGCTTTAGCAAAGTTGCCTTGCACTTTGCAAAGTACAAAGCGCTGCTATGGTAAATTTGATTTTCTGCTGTGCCTGCTCAAGTGCGCGTTCGCTTATTTTACTCTCACCTAAACGACTAGTGGGCCCTGCCCACCTTGTATTTCACAAAAAAATTGACTATAATTTGCGCCTTTCCAATTTATTCATTCAGGTAGGCTATGGCCAATAAAGAGGAACTCATCGAGTTCGAAGGCGTTGTCACCGAGACGCTTCCTAATACTATGTTCCGTGTACGATTAGAGAACGGTCACGAAGTGATTGCCCACATTTCTGGTAAAATGCGCAAACACTATATCCGCATTTTGACTGGCGACAGTGTAAAAGTAGAAATGACACCTTATGATTTGACTAAGGGTCGTATCACTTATCGTGCACGCTAAGTTTTAGCGTAAGCAAAAAGCCACTTCTTTAAAAGTGGCTTTTTTTATGCCAATTCAAGCACTCAAACGTCAGCGCTTAACTTGCTCACATAAAAAACGCAGCCTTAAGCTGCGTCTTTTTAAGCTCAGTTAAAACTTAGTTCAATGCTGCAACGACAGCTTGACCCATTTCAACTGTACCTACTTTGTTCATACCTTCAGACATGATGTCAGCAGTACGTAAGCCTTGATCTAACACTTGACCTACTGCATCTTCAATCGCTTTAGCTGCTGCTTCTTCACGGAATGTATAACGCAACATCATGGCAACTGACAGAATCGTTGCAAGTGGGTTAGCAATGTTTTGACCTGCGATGTCTGGCGCTGAGCCATGGCAAGGCTCATACATACCTTTACCTTGCTCATCTAAAGATGCAGATGGCAACATACCAATTGAACCGGTTAACATTGCTGCTTCGTCAGACAAGATATCGCCAAACAAGTTAGAGGTTACAATCACGTCAAATTGCTTAGGTGCACGTACTAACTGCATAGCGGCATTGTCTACATACATATGTGACAATTCAACTTGTGGATAATCTGCTTGGTGCATAGCCGTTACGGTTTGTTTCCAAAGCTCAGTCACTTCAAGTACGTTGGCTTTATCGACTGAACATACTTTACCGCCACGTAAGCCTGCAAGTTCAAATGCCACTTTTGCAATACGCTTGATTTCAGATTCGCTATAGATGTCAGTGTTAAAACCTTGTTTTTCACCGTTTTCTAATTCACGAATACCACGTGGTTGACCAAAGTAGATACCACCGGTTAATTCACGTACGATTAAAATATCTAAACCTGCCACGATTTCAGGTTTTAGGCTTGAAGCATCAGCAAGTTGTGGGTACAAAATTGCAGGACGTAGGTTAGCAAATAAATTAAGTTCTGAGCGTAATTTAAGTAAGCCACGCTCTGGACGAATTGAACGTTCAATGGTGTCCCACTTAGGACCACCTACAGCACCTAGTAAAATTGCGTCAGCACGTTTTGCTTGTTCAGAGGTCACGTCTGGGTATGGCGCACCGTGGGCATCAATTGCCGCACCGCCCAATAAACCTTGTTCCCACGTCAAACCGAGTGCAAATTTTTTGTTAACCGTCGTTAATACTTGTTCAGCCGCTTTTACAATTTCAGGGCCAATGCCGTCACCAGCTAAAATCAAAATATGTTTTGACATGAGATATTCCATTGATCAATGACCAAGCACTTGGTCGTATTAAAGTTTTCGTTCCACAAACTCGCCAAGGCCAGTGAGGGCATTATAAGGTTTACAAAAACGACGGATGGTCTTTTCTGCTTGCTTTAAATCGACACACAACGGATCGGGTGCTGAGGTGTTTAATAGGCTACCCGAGCTGGTACTACGCTGCCGATACATATGTAAGGTATAACGTGTCTTGGCTTTAAAGCGATGAATCAGATGCAATTTTTCTGCTTTATTTTTGGATACTGGGTAAAAACGTAGCACCAATTCATGTTGACCAGGCGCAACCGACAAATACAAAGCATTGTTTTGACCGACATGACGTTGTTGTAAACGTAAAATATTGGCCGAAATAGCTTGGCGATAAATCTTGCCTTTGTCGCTGTCCATGATATGAATGGCGTTCAAGCGCTCAAATTCACAATGGGTCGTCCCTGAACAATAAATCAAGGCATTATTAGGTTCATCTTTACTCAAAGGCACATGTTTAATCTGTGCTGTATCCACAAATTGGCAGGCACTGAGCAACATTACTGTACTCAGTGCACCAACCAAGCATATTTTTTTCATTTTGCCACTCATGCCTTTGCAATCTTGGCAAAATGTTAGCAAGACTTCACAATCTATGCTATGGCTTTAACCACGAATCTCGTTAAATACCCAAGGACGTGCCGCTTTGGTTTTTTCTTCATAAGCGCGAATGTCATCGCTGGCTTGTAAAGTTAAACCAATATCATCTAAACCATTGAGTAAGCAGTGTTTACGGAATGGATCAACTTCAAATTTAAAGCTTTCACCATTTGGTGTACGTACTTCTTGCGCTTCTAAATCAATCGTTAATTGATAGCCTTCAGTTGCAAAACATTCTTTAAATAACTGATCGACAATCTCTTCAGATAGGATCACTGGTAACATGCCGTTTTTAAAGCTGTTATTAAAGAAGATGTCGGCATAGCTTGGCGCAATCACGGTACGGAAACCGTATTCTTCCAACGCCCACGGCGCATGTTCACGGCTTGAACCACAACCAAAGTTGGCACGTGAGATCAAGATCGATGCACCTTGGTAACGTGCTTGGTTTAACGCGAAATCTGGGTTTAAAGGACGTTTTGAGTTATCTAAACCTAAATAGCCTTCATCTAAATAACGTAATTCATCAAATAAGTTTTCGCCAAAACCAGTACGTTTGATCGACTTTAAAAACTGTTTTGGAATGATCAAATCGGTATCAACGTTGGCACGATCTAATGGTGCAACGATACCTTGTTCAACGGTATATTTTTTCATTGTCTTGCTCCTATTAGAATGTACGTACGTCAACAAAGTGACCGGCAATTGCTGCTGCGGCTGCCATAGCAGGACTGACCAAGTGCGTACGACCGCCATTGCCCTGACGACCTTCAAAGTTACGGTTTGAGGTTGAAGCACAATGCTCACCCGGTTGTAACTTATCTGCGTTCATGGCTAAACACATTGAACAGCCCGGCTCACGCCATTCAAAACCTGCTTCAATTAAAATTTTATCTAAGCCTTCAGCTTCTGCTTGTGCTTTGACTAAACCAGAACCTGGAACCACCATGGCTTGTTTAATGGTAGAAGCCACTTTTTTGCCTTGAGCGACTTTGGCAGCTTCACGAATATCTTCAATACGTGAGTTAGTACACGAACCAATAAATACACGGTCTAATTGAATATCAGCTAAGGCTTGACCTGCGGTTAAGCCCATATATTGATATGCACGTGTCCAGTCGTTACGTTGTACGTCATCTTTGGCTTGTTCTAATGTCGGTACTGCTTGAGATACAGGAATTACCATCTCAGGCGACGTTCCCCAAGACACTTGTGGCTCAATCTCTTCACCTTGTAATACCACAACCGTATCAAAGTGTGCGCCTTCATCAGAATGTAAAGTATTCCAATACTCTACCGCTTGATCCCATTGCTCGCCTTTTGGCGCATATGGACGATCTTTAACGTATTCAATGGTTTTTTCATCTACAGCCACCATACCAACACGCGCGCCACCTTCAATCGCCATGTTACATACGGTCATACGACCTTCGATCGACATATCACGGAACACTTGGCCACCAAATTCAATGGCATGACCTGTACCGCCTGCGGTACCGATTTTACCAACAATGGCTAAAACCACGTCTTTTGGTGTGACGCCTTGACCCAATTTACCGTCAACACGCACCAACATGTTTTTCATTTTCTTTTGAACTAAGCATTGGGTTGCCAATACATGTTCAACTTCTGATGTACCAATACCGTGTGCCAAGCAACCAAAAGCACCATGCGTTGCTGTATGTGAGTCACCACACACCACGGTCATACCCGGCAACGTTAAACCTTGCTCAGGACCTACAACATGTGCAATGCCTTGACGTACATCGTTAATGTCAAACTGTACGACATCAAAGGTTTTACAGTTGTCATCTAAAGTTTGTACTTGAATACGTGACGTATCATCTTCAATGCCTGAGATACCCTCAGAACGCTCTTTTTTAGAGGTTGGTACGTTATGGTCAGGGGTTGCCACGTTGGCACTTAAACGCCAAGGTGTACGTCCAGCAAGTTGTAAACCTTCAAAGGCTTGCGGAGAAGTCACTTCATGTAATAAATGACGGTCAATATAAAGTAATGCAGAGCCATCATCTCGTTGTTTTACTAGATGGTCATCCCATAATTTGTCATACAATGTTTTTGCTTGTTGGGTTTCGCCTGCCATGTCGATATGCTCCACTGGACTGGGTAAATTTCTATATTAAAAATGATTATAAACAGCTAATCACATAAATCTAATTTATCATTTTTATTAATTCAGAAACTTTTTTTAATAGATTATTTGGCCATCAAATCTTAATTTATTCATTCAATTTTACGATTAAATTTAAAAATATATTCGTTTTTACAAATTAAAGTCTGGGCTTTATGATGTCTCTATCAGCACAAGATAAGCAATCAGGAGCAGTTCAATGGCACATATCCAACACTTTGTTGATCAAAATCAACGTATGTTTAAAAAAACCTTAAGTTACTACATTATGCATATTACAGTGGCGCTATTGGTAGGTTACTTTGTGACCGGTAGCATTTGGATGGCTATGACCTTAAGTATCTTAGAGCCAACCATTCAAGCCGTGGCTTACTTTTTCCATGAGCGCGTCTGGGAGAAAAAACAGCAAGTCAGCCCTTAAGTTTAAAGTCTATGCTGCTCCTGCTCAGACCACCTTTCAAAGGTGGTCTTTTTTATGTCTGATTGGGCAGATCTTACAACTGGGCTTGTCTAATTGTTAAACAAGCGGTTATATTTTGATGCAATTTTGCGATTTTTTCTTTGCTTAAATATAAAAACTTATAAATAATGAAATACGCATAAAAAAACTTTATGGATGAGCGCTTATGAATCTTGCAGCCTTTGAAGCCTTTGTCAAAGTGATGGAAATGGGTTCGATTTCGATGGCAGCCGATCAGCTGTTTATTACCCAACCTGCTGTCACTAAACGCATTCATAGTTTAGAGGAATATTTTGGCGTTAAACTGTTTGAGTCGGCAGGTCGCGGTGTACAAGCCACCCATGCTGCCCATTCTTTGTTGCCGAAAGTCAAAAATTGGCTCAATGAGCTTGGGGATATTCATCACACTTTAAGCCACGAACAAAATGAAGTGCAAGGCAAACTCAAGCTTGGCACCAGTCATCATATTGGCTTACATCATATTCCGCATCATTTACGTCGCTATGCACAAGATTATCCAAACGTGCGCTTAGATGTACGTTTTGTGGATTCAGAGCAAGCCCATGAGCAAGTTTTGGCGGGCGACCTAGAATTGGCATTTTTAACTTTACCGCCACAACTAGATGCACGTTTAAAATACATCACCCTTTGGGATGATCCATTGGTGTTTGTGGCAGCGCCTTTTCATCCCTTGGCACAGGCACACAACTTAACCCTGCATGATTTAATTGATTATCCAAGTTTGTTGCCTGCTGCACAGACCTATACCTCACAAATCACCTTGGCTGAATTTGAAAAGCAAGGCGTGAAGCCTAAAGTCACCATGAGCAATAACCCGCTTGAGTCGATTCGTATGTTGGTATCCATTGGCTTAGGTTGGTCGGTATTACCTAAAACCATGGTTAGTCACGAACTACAACAATTAGACATTAATCTTGAGATGCATCGTCAATTAGGTATGGTGTGGCATCCCGGACGTAGTCAGTCTAAAGCCGCGCAAGCCTTGGTCAGTTCTATGCAGGCTGAGTAACATTTGTTTATATACAATAAAAATGACTTCACGTAGAGTAAAAGATCAGCCAAGGCTGGTCTTTTTTAATAACAAAAATAGGGGCAATTTATGCACCATACACTCAAGCCGCCGTTGTCACTTGATTCATCGCCCAATTTACAACAACACGATGCAGAACAATTACGCCAAGATATTAAAAATTATTTTTTACAAACCTTTAGCTGTTATGAGTCTTTATTTGAATGTTTAACTGAACAAGGTTTTTATCACAAAGCCATTGCACTACGTCACCCTTTGATTTTTTACTACGGTCATACAGCAACTTTTTTTGTCAATAAATTACTGCTGGCCAAATTAATCCCTGAGCGAGTTGATCCACATTTTGAAGCCCTATTTGCCATTGGGGTCGATGAAATGAGCTGGGATGATCTAGACGATCGTCATTATGAGTGGCCAAGCATACAAGCGGTGCATGCCTATCGGCAAAAAGTTAAAGCCTTAGTCCTTCACTTTATAGACACACAGCCTTTGCAAGCCCCGATTAATTGGCAACATCCGTGGTGGGCAGTCATGATGGCGATTGAACATGAACGTATTCACTTAGAAACCTCATCGGTGTTAATTCGCCAACAACACTTAGAATATGTATTATCGCATCCTCAATGGCGCCCTTATACCCAGCATGCACAAGCCCCTTTAAATAGTTTAGTCAGTGTGCCTCCCACCGATGTATGTTTATATAAAACCCATGCCAATCCTTTTTATGGTTGGGATAATGAATATGGCGTGCATAAAGTGCATGTCAAAGCCTTTGCAGCCAGTCGCTATTTGGTCAGTAATCAAGAATTTTTAGGCTTTGTGGAAGATGATGGCTATACCCAGCCCAAACTTTGGAGCACAGAGGGACAAGCATGGCTTGAATTTTCACAAGCGAAGCACCCGACATTTTGGCTCGCTTCAGCCCAAGGTTGGCAATTGCGTTTAATGACCGATGTGGTCACCATGCCTTGGAACTGGCCTGTTGAGATTAACTTCCATGAAGCTAAAGCCTTTTGTAATTGGAAGAGTAAAATCACTGGGGAGAAGGTACGCTTGCCCAGTGAAGATGAATGGTATGCCCTGTACCAAAACACCCATTTAAGTCCAGAACAGATACAGCAATACGCCAATCTACAATTAAATTTGGCCGCCTCTTCTTGTCCAGTAGATCATTTTATTCACGGCGAATTTTATGATGTACAAGGCAACGTCTGGCAATGGACTGAAACCCCGATCTATCCCTTTGATGGTTTTCAGGTACATCCACTTTATGATGACTTTACCACCCCGACCTTTGATGGTGAACATCATGTGATTAAAGGCGGCTCATGGATTTCCAGCGGCAATGAGATTTTACATTCGGCACGTTATGCTTTTCGTCGGCATTTTTTCCAACATGCTGGCTTTCGTTATGTGGTGGCAGAAACTGATCTTAATCCAGTTCGTTCACATTATGAAACCGACAAGCTTGCAGCTGAATATTTAGAATTTCAATATGGTGAATCTTACTTTGGCGTGGCCAACTTTGCCAAAAGCCTAGTCGAGCTGGCCATACAGCAATTACCCGATTTGAACAAGCATAAGGCTTTAGATTTAGGCTGTGCCACAGGGCGAGCAAGTTTTGAGCTAGCGCGTTATTTTGATCAAGTCACTGGCATTGATTTCTCAGCCCGCTTTATTCAGCACGGTGTGCAATTGGCCGAGCAGAAAACCATTCATTACAGCATGACGGTAGAAGGCGAGTTGGTGGAGCATAAAGCCTGCCATTTGGCTGACTTTAAACTTGATGCTGTGGCAGATAAAGTGAGCTTTTTCCAAGGCGATGCGTGTAATCTAAAAGCAGAATTTAGCGCTTATGATTTTATCTTGGCGTCCAATTTAATTGATCGTTTACACCATCCTCAAGACTTTTTAAATGACATTCATCGTCGTTTAAATATCGGCGGTGTATTGATGCTGACCTCTCCTTATACGTGGCTGACCGAACATACCCCAAGGAGCGAATGGGTTGGTGGCTTTAAACAAAATGCTGAGAAATTTACCACACTTGATGGGCTTAAAGTTTTACTCGCCCCACATTTTGAGATGATCGAGGCACCTTGCCATGTAGAATTTGTGATTCGTGAAACACAGCGTAAATTCCAACATAGTTTAAGTGAAGTCACTCTTTGGCGACGTAAATATTAATCAAAAAAAGCGCCAGTTTAGGCGCTTTTTTATATCTGATATTGTTCTGAGAATTGATTAAACCTCACTTAATACGCATCAGCCCTTTTAAAATGAGCCAAATAATGTGCCTAAGGTAATCGCTACAGTCAGTGCAATCATTGGAATTAATACTGTACACATTGCGATATTGCCGTAAGACTGTTTATGGGTCATGCCACAAATAGACAGTAAGGTAATAATTGCCCCTGAATGCGGTAAGGTATCTAAACAGCCTGCGGCCAAAGCGGCAATACGATGTAATAATTCTGGACTAATTCCCGCAGCATTGGCCATCGCTAAGTAATCCGCACCTAACGTAGATAAAGCAATCGACATACCGCCAGATGAAGAACCTGTGATCCCTGCCAAAATATTCATGGCAATCGCTTCAGAGATTAATGGATTACTGGATACATTTAAAACCATGTCACGGATAATCACAAAGCCTGCTAATGATGCAATCACTGCGCCATATCCTACCTCAGAGGCGGTATTAAAAATCGGCAACATTGAACCTAAAGCACCTTTGTTCACGGTTTCTTTTAAATTATTCCATTTGCCCAAGCGCAATAAAATCAAGCTTAAACACGCCACAACCAAAGCAATGACCAATGCCCAAAGACCAGTTTGCTTGGCTGGATCTAATTTTGGATACATCGCTTGCAATGCACTCAAATCCATATTTGGAAAAAGAATGTAGGTAAACAGTGCATTTACGCCAATTACTAGCAGCAAGGGTAAAAATGCCAAAAATACCGGCATTTGACCTTGAGAGGTCACGCCATCTTGCAAGTGCTCACTTTCTTGGGTATCAACACCATAACCCTCACCATTTTTATGCGCTTTATTGGCACGGCTTTGTAACCACATACAGCCTAAAGCAAACATGATCAAAGCCGCAATCATCCCAATACCGGGAGCTGCAAACACGTTAGTGCCAAAAAATGGAATAGGAATGGCATTTTGAATTGAGGGTGTACCGGGTAAAGCAGTCATAGTAAAAGTAAATGAGCCTAAAGCAATTGCACCTGGAATTAAGCGTTTTGGAATATTGGCTGCTTGAAACATCGACTTAGCAATCGGGTAAATTGCAAAGGCCACCACAAATAACGACACCCCACCGTAGGTGAGTACACCACATGCTAAAACTACGGTTAAAATGGCACGCTTATGGCCTAGTTTTTCCATAATCCAATTTGAAATACTGGAAGCTGAACCTGAATCCACCATGAGTTGGCCAAATAAAGCACCCAATAAAAAAATAGGAAAGAATTTTAAAATATAGCCGCCTAAAGCTGCCATAAAGGTTTCGGTGTATTGCGGCATCATGTAGATCATGTCACCTGACAGCAAAATGGCAACTGCTGCCATAATCGGTGCCAAAATCAATACAGACACACCCCGATAGGCAAAAAACATCAGCAATGCCAATGAGATAATAATTGCTAAAGTACCCATATGTTCTCCTTGGTATATATTTGTTGTTATCCGTAACTTTTTTATAAAAACTTAAAATCACTACTGCTCATTTGAGCCAATATCAGCTTAATGCTCAGGCCATGACCCAAGTTAATTTTTTGTTTTAAATAATGCTTTACCCACCTAACCCATAAGGTGGGTAAATGGCTTAAGCATTGCAGGCTTATTGGGTTAAGGAATCTTCATGTAATGCTTCGTTGAGTTGATCAACGATGATGGCCCATTCCCCATCGGATTTGATTTTTTCTGCTAAAAATTGCCGCTGCCCATCACTCCAATAATCCGCTTCGGTGATTTTGGTGGCAGCCGGTAACTGATGCGTACTGATAAACAGTTGAATCGCCTGTTCTGAGCTGTCTAGCCCGAGTTGCTCAAATAAATGCGTCATGCGTGGACGTACCTGTGTCATCTTATGTTCCTTGTTGTTGTTTTATTAAGGCAGATTTAGCATACGCAATTTTTAGGCATTGCGGTATTAAAATATAAAAAAGCACTCATTTTGAGTGCTTTTGATTGAAATCAAGATTAGCTTAGATGGACCAATCTTGAATCTCCCAACTTTGTTCTTGTGCCAATTTTTCTAAACGATCGTCAGGATTCACAGCAATGGCGTGATCGGCATATTCAAGTAAAAAACGATCATTGATTGAATCTGAATAGGCCCAAGATTCTGTAACCTCACGTCCTGCCAGCCATTGATCTAAACGCGCCAATTTACCTTGTTGGTAACATGGAATATTAATCACTTTACCGGTGTATTGACCATCGACCACTTCAGCATTGGTGGCAATAATTTCAGTAATGCCAAATTCACGGAAGATCGGCGCAGTAATAAAATCAGAGGTTGCGGTAATCCCCACCAACTGATGCCCTGCATCCATATGACGTTGAATGGCTTTAAAACCTTCAGGACGCATTTGAGCACGAATCACCTTTTGCATAAACAGTTCATGCAGTTCGCTTAAATAGGCTTGATCATGCTGAGTTAAAAACTCAAAAACAAATTCGTTATAGGCAATCGGGTCAAGTTGACCGGCTTTATAATCTTCATAGAACTTATCATTCATGGCACGATGACGAATTGGGTCAACTAAACCTTCATTTACCAAAAATTCACCCCATGAGTGGTCTGAATCTGTGTTAAGTAAGGTATGGTCGAGATCAAACAGTGCCAATTTCATGAAAATACTCGTAAAAGCTGAAATTTAAGAAAAAAAATGTAAATCTATCTCGGCTAGTCGATAGAAATTCGTTAAGATCATAGCAGTTTTAACATTTTTAAACTTTGCTTTTTTCGTGATGGACACAGAAATAACAATCCCCGAAGGCAAAGATATAATTTACACATTTTTTAGGTAGCCAAATGATCGACTCTGAAGGTTTCCGACCCAATGTCGGGATCATTTTGGCAAACGATTCTGGACAAGTTTTATGGGCAAAACGCATTGGTCACAATGCATGGCAATTTCCACAAGGTGGTATCCAACATGGAGAAACCCCGGAGCAAGCACTTTATCGTGAGCTAAGAGAAGAAGTTGGCTTACTGCCCGAACACGTCCAGATTATTGCGCAAACAAAAGGTTGGCTGCGTTATCGTTTGCCACATCGGTATATCCGAACAGACTCTGACCCGGTCTGTATTGGTCAAAAACAAAAGTGGTTTTTACTTAAACTGACTGCCTCTGTACAACATATTCAGTTGAATCTGTCCGATCCTCCTGAATTTGATCAATGGCAATGGGTCAGTTATTGGTATCCGCTTGGTCAAGTCGTGAATTTTAAACGCGACGTTTATCGTAAAGCCATGGTTGAACTGTGTCAGCAGTTGCCGGTTGAGAAAAGCTAAAAAATCTGTACCACATGCAGATTTTTTAGGTCACTCTTGTTATAAATACAATTGATCTTTTACCCCTTTGGATTGGGAGTTACCTTTATGTCAAACATGCAACTGGATACCTTACGACGCATTGTACAAGAGATAAATGCGTCCACCAGTTTGCATGAATCTTTAGACATTATGGTCAATCAAGTGGCCGAAGCCATGCATGTCGATGTATGCTCAATTTATTTATTAGATGAGCGTAATCAACGCTATGTACTAATGGCCTCCAAAGGCTTAAAAGCTGAATCTGTAGGGCATGTGTCTTTAAATACCAGTGAAGGCCTTGTTGGTTTAGTCGGTCAACGCGAAGAAATCGTCAATCTACACGATGCCCCAAGCCATGAGCGTTTCTTGTATTTACCTGAAACCGGAGAAGAACTATATAGCTCTTTTTTAGGTGTACCCGTGATGTACCGCCGCAAAGTCATGGGCGTTTTGGTGGTGCAAAACCAAGAAAAACAAGATTTTAGCGAGGCTGCCGAATCATTTTTGGTGACGCTGTGCGCGCAACTCTCTGGCGTGATTGCCCATGCCCATGCAGTGGGTAATATTGATGTTTTTCGTAAACCCAACAATTTACCAGCCTATAAAACCTTTCAAGGCGTTGCTGGTTCTGGTGGTATTGCTTTAGGGCGTGCCATTATCTTATATCCGCCTGCCGATTTAGCCGCTGTGCCTGATCGTGAAGCCGATGACATTAGCGAAGAATTAGAGCTGCTCGATCGTGCTATTGCTGCGGTCAGAAGCGAAATTGAATCGCTAGATGAAAAAATGCAAGATGCCTTAATGGCAGAGGAACGTGCTTTATTTAGTGTGTTTTTACGCATGCTGGATGAAAATGCCTTACCGGCTGAAATTAAAGATCAAATTCGCGATGGCAATTGGGCACAAGGTGCGGTGCGTTTAGTCATTGAAAAGCACATTGCCCTATTTTCACAAATGGAAGATGAATACCTACGCGAACGTGTCTCTGATTTAAAAGACTTAGGCCGTCGCATGTTGGCTTTTTTACAAGAAGCCGATTCTAGCCATCGTGAACTCACCGATGAAAGCATTTTAATTGGTGAAGAAATTTCTACCGCAGCCTTGGTTGAACTGCCTGTCGATAAAATTGCTGCGATTGTCACCACCGAAGGTGCCATGAACTCACATATGGTGATTGTGGCGCGTGCTTTAGGGATTCCAACTGTGGTGGGTGTCACTGAACTGCCCATCAATACCCTTGACGATGTCGAGATGATTGTCGATGCGCATCAAGGTCGGGTGTTTATTAATCCGCCACGGCGTTTACGTGCGCGTTATAAAGAAATTCAAAAAGAAGAAGAACAAATCGCCAAAGACTTACGTCAATATGAAACCCGTGATGCTATTACGCCTGATGGTGTAGCGGTCAAACTCTACGTGAATACAGGTTTAATGATTGATGTAGTGCGTGGTGTACAACGTGGTGCTAAAGGCGTCGGTTTATACCGCTCAGAAATTCCATTTATGTTACGTGATCGTTTCCCGGGTGAAGAAGAGCAACGCACGATTTATCGTCAGCAACTGAGTCACTTTGCCAATAAACCTGTGGTGATGCGGACTTTAGATATTGGTGCCGACAAAGACTTACCGTATTTTGCCATTGAAGAAGAAAACTCAGCTTTAGGTTGGCGAGGTATTCGCTTTACCTTAGATCACCCTGAGATCTTCTCGGCACAGATTCGTGCCATGCTCAAAGCCAGTATTGGCTTAAATAATTTACATATTTTGTTGCCAATGGTGACCAGTGTCAGTGAAGTCGAAGAAGCGTTGTATCTACTTGATCGTGATTGGCATGCCGTACAAGAAGAAGAACAGGTCAAAATTCAAAAGCCTAAGATTGGCATTATGGTTGAAGTGCCAAGCGTGCTATTACAAATCGAAGAATTTGCAGAATTGGTGGATTTCTTCTCGGTCGGTTCCAATGACTTAACCCAATATTTATTGGCGGTCGATCGTAACAATCCACGCGTGGCCAATGTCTATTCGCATTTTCATCCCTCTGTGTTACGTGCTTTAAGCCGCTTAGTCAAAGAATGTCATAAATACGATAAACCGATTAGCTTATGTGGGGAAATGGCAGGTGATCCGTTGTCGGCAGTTTTACTAATGGCAATGGGCTTTAATACCCTGTCGATGAGCTCAAGTAATATTTTAAGAGTGCGTAAAGCAATTTGTCATATTCCCATGACTGAAGCTGAACAATTACTCGATAAAGTGCTGAAAATGAATAATCCACTGATGGTAAAAAGTTGGATGGAATATTATTTTAAAACCCACGGTTTAGCCGATATGGTCAAAACCAATCGTTTGGTTAGCGTTTAAGCCGCCATTAAAAAAGGGAGATCGTCACTTGAGCATCTCCCTTTTTTGTGTTTTTGATAACCACGTTTTAAATCTTTTTTACGATCTACAAACACTTGGCTTTTATTCACTTCATGCATATGCTTGGCAACAAAATTATGCACAATGAGTTCAGGCTGTTTTTTCTTGGCCATGTTAGGCTTCCTCATCAAAAAATTGAACTGTGAGTTCTATATAAGCGCTTAAGTACCCAATTTCAAGTTGGGGCTGTATCTATTTCTATCAGGCATCTTTTTTATCTGATATTGTCATCTTTAGTTAATCATCCGTTCAGAAATCAAACTCAGGTTTTTATCGGATTCATCACTGATTTTGAACCAAAAATCTGATTGGGCAAAGTGCAAAGGACATTTTATAGTATAAGCTGTACCTATAGATGCCTGAAATTTTGCACAGATGATGCGATTAATTGACTGACGTCTATTTGTCACATTACAACTTTAAAATGAATTAACAAAATGCTTAATGTCATTGGCCATGAAAACTGTTATTGATTGAGCGCAATCAAGCACTTTTAGCGACCCATGACAATAATAAGGGAGTAAGGATAATGAGCAACGACATGAAAAAATGTCCTGTGACCCACTTGACCACTGATGCTGGTGCCCCTGTGGTGGATAACCAAAACAGTATGACAGCAGGTGCTCGCGGTCCACTATTATCACAAGATTTATGGCTACATGAAAAACTGGGTAATTTTGTACGTGAAGTGATTCCTGAGCGTCGTATGCACGCCAAAGGTTCAGGTGCATTTGGTACATTTAAAGTCACGCACGACATCACTCAATATACACGTGCCAAAGTATTCTCAGAAATTGGCAAACAAACCGATATTTTTGTGCGTTTTTCAACAGTTGCTGGTGAACGCGGTGCAGCTGATGCAGAACGTGATATTCGTGGTTTTGCGATTAAGTTTTACACCGAAGAAGGTAACTGGGATTTAGTCGGCAACAACACGCCTGTATTCTTCTTACGTGATCCACGTAAATTCCCAGATTTAAACAAAGCTGTGAAACGTGATCCAAAGACGAATTTACGTAGCGCCACCAATAACTGGGATTTCTGGACCTTATTGCCAGAAGCACTGCATCAAGTCACGATTGTGATGTCGGATCGTGGTATTCCAGATGGCTATCGCCATATGCACGGTTTTGGTAGTCACACGTTTAGTTTTATTAATGCCAACAATGAACGCTTCTGGGTCAAATTCCATATGCGTACGCAACAAGGTATTAAAAACTTAACCGATGCTGAAGCTGAAGCGATTATTGCTAAAGATCGTGAAAGCTCACAAACTGATTTGTTTAATGCAATTGAAAAAGGTGACTTCCCGAAATGGACCATGTACGTCCAAGTCATGCCAGAAACCGATGCGGAAAAAGTACCTTATCATCCATTTGACTTAACCAAAGTTTGGCCAAAAAGCGATTATCCACTGATTGAAGTGGGTGAATTTGAGCTGAATCGTAATCCTGAAAACTATTTCCAAGATGTCGAACAAGCGGTATTTGCGCCAAGCAATTTAGTGCCAGGCATTAGCTTCTCACCAGACCGTATGTTGCAAGCACGTTTATTTAACTATTCTGATGCAGCACGTTACCGTGTAGGGGTCAACCACTCACAAATCCCTGTCAATGCGCCGCGTTGCCCAGTCCATTCAAACCGTCGTGATGGTTTAGGCCGTATCGATGGCAACTATGGTGCATTGCCACACTATGAGCCAAACAGCTTTAATCAGTGGCAAGAACAACCGCAGTACAAAGAACCACCGCTTAAAATCACCGGTGATGCCGATTTTTGGGATTATCGTGAAGACGACAGCGACTACTTTAGCCAACCACGTGCCTTGTTTAACCTCATGAATGATGAACAAAAACAAGCCCTGTTTGACAATACCGCGGCTGCTATGGGCGATGCTTTAGACTTTATTAAATATCGTCATATTCGTAACTGCTACGCCTGTGAGCCAGCTTATGGCGAAGGTGTAGCTAAAGCTCTAGGTTTAACAGTTGAAGATGCTCAAGCGGCACGTGCAACTGACCCTGCACAAGGTAATCCAAGTTTACTTTAAGCTTAAAGTGACCTAAAAAAACCGCCATTTTAATCTGCACCCCGAAAGTTGGACACTCTCAGTCTAATTTAAAGGGTGCTTTTTAATGGCTAAATATTCTCAAGAATTCAAATTGAAAGTTGTTGAACATTACCTG